>Ga0187868_1000742_pt1 | contig 25141 bp, 18 predicted proteins | sample June2016WEW_13_4_FD_133014 | JGI IMG/M metagenome (GOLD analysis project Ga0187868, IMG submission 133014) | Peatland microbial communities from SPRUCE experiment site at the Marcell Experimental Forest, Minnesota, USA - June2016WEW_13_40 | ecosystem: Environmental > Terrestrial > Soil >... | reverse complement strand
GGCCCTGATGGGCTCGGCCTGGTGGCACACCTCCAGCCTGGGCCACTTCTTCAACAGCATCCACTTCTGGTCGGTCCAGATGTTCTTCATCTTCATGGTGCTGCACCTCTGGGGCCAGTACTGGGGCGCGGGCTGGCGCGACGGGCGGGCCAAGACCTGGATGGTCGGCGTGGTGATCTTCCTGGTCAGCATCGTCACCGCCTTCACCGGGTACCTGGTCCAGCAGAACTTCGACTCCCAGTGGATCGCGGTCAACGCCAAGGACGCCATCAACGCCACCGGTCTGGGCGGATTCTTCAACGTCCTCAACTTCGGCCAGATGTACGGCCTGCACGTGATGCTCTTCCCGATCGCCGTAACCCTGCTGGTGGTTCTCCACATCCTGCAGGTGCGCAGCAAGGGCGTGGTCCGGCCGCTCGGTGACCCCTACGTCGCGGACGCCGGCGTGAGCGCGGCTTCGGAAGGGCCCGCACGATGACCGGCCGCCGCCCCGGAGGGCGTCGCACCGAGGTGAGCAAGGACGACTACTACCGCGGGGTCCGGACGGCTCCCTACGATCTGCTCAAGGAGCTCGCCGTCGCCACGGTGGCGTTGCTGGTGGTGGTGCTGGTGCTCTCGGCGGTGCTCTCATCCCCCGACGTGCCGTCGGCGACCATCCAGGCGTGGGCGAAGTCGGACCCGGTCGACTTCGTGACCACCGCGGCCACCGAGCTGGCCGGCCAGAGCACCACCGCCCAGTACGGGCCCCCGTACAACACCAACAGCGGCTCCGTCCAGAGCCTGGGGCCGATCGTTCCGCAGCAGTGGGCCGGCGTCCACGTCGCGGTCAACCCGCCCCTCGACTTCGTCCTGGAGCCGCTCTCCCAGTCCACCGTCGGCGACCCCACCCTGGCCGCGGCGCTGAGCACCTTCGACGCCGCCAGCCCCGACCAGCAGCAGAAGTGGCTCAACGCCTACATCCAGGCCCTGGGCAGCGCCACCCTGGTGGGCGCGCAGGTCACAGTGGCGTCCGGCGATTACGGTCCGGTCCCGACCCTGATGAGCCGGCTGCTCGGGCTGGCCCGTACCGGCGGCCTGGACGCGCTGCTGCTCACCAGCGACCACTTCTACCAGACCGACTACAGCAAGCCGCTCCTCTTCATGGCCGACGGCGGCTACCTGATGGGGCTCGCTCAGGCCCAAGATCTGACGGGATCGCAGTGGGGCATGATGAACGAGACCGGCCGGTACCCCGGTCAGGCGTGGCTGTGGCTCTTCACGTTCTGGTACCAGATCCCCCCGTACACCACGGCCAGCAACGCCGACCTCCTGGTGGTGCTGACCATGACCGTGCTCTCGCTGGCCCTGCTACTCATCCCCTTCATCCCGGGACTGCGCGACATCCCCCGCTGGATACCGGTCCACCGCCTCATCTGGCGCCGCCACTACCGAAGCACCGAGTAGCGCGCGCAGCGAACATTGGTCGTGGTGGGGGCCTGGGCGAGCGGCGAGCGGCTCAGGTCTCCGCCTCGGCCATCGAGCGCGGGAAGCGGGTCACGGCGAAGTGCAGCGCGCCGCTCGGCACCATCCAGGGGACGATCTCGTGGCGCAGCCGGCCGGCCGTCACCAGGGGGTCGGGGTGCTCCTCGAGGAGGGCGCGCACCTCGTCGGGCTCACCACGCCAGATGCTCAGGCCGCGCAAGCCCCGGTCGGGAGGGCCGAGCAGGGGGCCGGCGGCCAGCAGGTGCCCCGCCTCGTGGAGCTCGGCGAGGTGCGCCATGTGCTGGTCCTGGAGGGCGTCCAGGGTGTCATCGGCGAGCGCAGGCGGGTCTGGACAGAGGATCAGCAGGGTGATCGTGAAGCGATCGAATTGCATGGCCAATGCCTCCCTGATCGAGGTCCACCCGCGGGATCTCGTGTCGAGGTGCATCCGCGGGATCGATCCCGTGCGTCCGACCGGAGCGTGGGAGCGGCGCCGCGCGGGTGGGCGGAGACAGCCGAGGGGCCGATCGGCGGGGCCGGCCCGCGACGCGGCAGGAGCGCCGGCCTCAGGGCCACTCGCTGGGCTGGCTCTCCTTGCGCCGGGCGACGAACGCGGCCACCTCGGCACGGCGTTCCAGGCCCAGCTTCATGAGGATGTTGGAGACGTAGTTCTTGACGGTCTTGTCGGCGAGGTGCACCCGCTCGGCGATCTGCCGGTTGGTCAGGCCCTCGGCGACCAGGGCCAGGATCTTGCGCTCCTGGGGGGTGAGGTCGTTGATGATGTCGCCGGGGGTGACCACCTCCCCGCGCAGCCGGGCCAGCACCCGCTCGGTCACCTGGGGGTCGAGGAGGGAATGGCCCCCCGCGACCTCGCGGATCGCGCCGATCAGGTCGCCGCCATGGATCTGCTTCAGGATGTAGCCCGATGCCCCGGCCATGATCGAGGTGAAGAGGGCCTCGTCGTCGGCGAAGGAGGTGAGCATCAGCACGTGGGTGTCGGGATGGGCCGAGCGGATCTCCCGGCACGCCTCGATCCCGGACCGGCCGGGCATCCGGACGTCCATCACGACCACCCGCGGGTGGAGCCGGGCCACCGCATCCAGGGCGGAGTCCGCGTCCCCGGCCTCTCCGACCACCTCGAGGTCGGGCTCGACCTCGAGCAGGCGCCGGAGCCCCAGCCGGACCAACTCGTGGTCATCACAGAGCAGGACGCGAATGGTGTCCCCGGGATCCATGGCCCTGCAGTGTACGCCCAAAGCCCATCGACCTCGCCCCGAACGGACCCATCGTCCGGGCCCCCGGTCACCAAACCACCGGGCCGCCGGGCCCCTCGGGCTCAGGCTGGCGGGTCCGGGCCGCCCGTCGGGGAGGGCGCTGTCGGCCCCGATGGATCTGGGACCCCGGCGCCCGCCGCTGCCTGGGGCGCGCGCCGGTGAATGGGGTCGGTCACAGCCACCAGGCCGAGGACCGCGGCGATGACGACCAGCATGCCAAGCAGCCAGAGGCAGGCGAGTCCCCAGTCTCCGAGCGACATTCAGCCCGGCACCTCGGCCGTGGATCGGTGGACGGCGAATCGGATCATGGCTGCGAGCTCACCGGTGAGGGGGGGACCAGCGGATCGTCGTCCGCCGCGACCGGTCTCAGGAAGGGCCATCCGGCCCCCGCGACCTGGGACCAGCCCGGCGGCGTCGCTGAGGAGGTCCCTGGAGCCCCATGGTCGGGTGGCCTCACGAGAGTGGTGACATTATCCCCTGGCCTCGCAGTGCCGGCACGCGGATGCTCGCAGTGTCGGCCCACTGGAACCCGTCATTCTGAGGGGCCTGACCGTTACGACCCGTCCGAGCTCCCTGCGACTCCAGGTGCCGATGGTGTGGGCTCTCCCCGGCGCTTCCGGTGGCCGCAGGGAGCGAGGCGGAATCCTCCTTCCCTGATTTGTGGTCTGGTGCCCGGTCCACAACCGGAGCGGGCGACCGGCGGCGGAGGGCGTGGTCCCCAACCACGGCGCGTCCCCGCTGGGTGGCGCTTGGCGTGGGAGGCGGGGTCGAGAGGCGGCTCCTCGAATCGGTGGCTGCCGCCCGGAGTGCTCCACCCCCCGTCCCTGGGGCGTGACCCCTGGTCTCGGTGACCATCGGCCCACGACATTCGGCCGCGAATTTCCGTACGCTGGGACGGTGACCACAGAAACCACCAGCCCACCCCCGATCTCGCTCGACTGGAGCGCCGATGCCGCCCTCATCGACGGCGCGGCGATCACCATCCGACCCCTCCACCCCGAGGACATCCCCATCCTCCGTGTCTTCTTCGGCAACCTCTCGCCGGAGAGCCTCCGTCTCCGCTACTTCTCCGCCCGCCGTGAGATGACCGATGCGGAGCTGGACCGGCTGACCAGCAGCGACGCCGCCAGCCACCTGCACCTCGGCGCGTTCCACGCCGGGAGCGTGGTGGGTGTCGGCGACTTCATCGTCTCCGCTCCTGGGGAGGCCGAGGTCGCCTTCGTGGTCAGTGACGACTTCCAGGGTCGGGGGGTCGGCTCCCTTCTGCTCGAGTACCTGGCGGAGCTGGGCCGGGCGGCGGGGATCACCCGCTTCCGGGCCGAGACGATGGCCGAGAACCTGCGCATGCTCGACGTCTTCCGGCACGCCGGCTTCATCGAGCGGGTGGGGACCCCGGAGCAGGGTGTCGTCGGGGTCAGCCTCGACATCAGCGACACCCAGGGCGTGCGCGCCGCCAGCGGGGAGCGGGAGCGGCTCGCCTCGGTGGCCGCCATGCGCGGGCTGCTCGAGCCCAAGAGCGTCGCCGTGATCGGGGCCGGTCGCGCCCCGGGCGGGATCGGCCACGAGATCCTCCACAATCTCATCCGCGGGCCCTTCAACGGCCGGGTCTACCCGGTCAACAAGAGCGCGGACAACGTCTCGGGCGTGCCCGCCTGGGCCTCGGTGGGTGACATCCCGGGCAAGGTGGACCTGGCGGTCATCGCGGTCCCGGTCAACGCCGTCCTCGGCGCCGTCCACGAGTGTGGCAAGGCGGGGGTCGGATCGCTGGTGATCATCAGCTCCGGTTTCGGCGAGACCGGTGCCGAGGGCGCGGCCAAGGAGCGCGAGCTGCTCGACGTGGCCCGCAGCTACGGGATGCGGGTGGTCGGGCCCAACTGCATGGGAGTGATCAACACCGACCCCGCGGTGCGGCTCAACACGACCTTCGCACCCAGCCAGCCGCCCCCCGGGAACATGGCCTTCTTCACCCAGTCGGGGGCGCTCGGGGTCGCGGTCATCGACGAGGCCGGGCGGCTCGGCATCGGCCTCTCGGGCTTCGTCTCCGCCGGCAACAAGATCGACATCTCCGGCAACGACCTGCTCCAGTACTGGGAGCAGGACAGCCGCACCGACGTGATCCTGCTCTACCTCGAGTCCTTCGGGAACCCCCGCCGCTTCGCAGAGATCGCCCGGCGGGTCTCGCGGCGCAAGCCGATCATCGCCGTGAAGGGAGGGCGCAGCTCGGCGGGGGTGCGCGCCGCCGCGTCGCACACCGCCGCCCTGGCCTCGCCCGACGTCTCCGTGGACGCCCTCTTCCGCCAGTCCGGGGTGATCCGGGTGTCCTCTCTGGAGCAGCTCTTCGACGTGGCCCGGGTGGTGGCCACGGCGCCGCTCCCGGCCGGCAACCGGGTGGCCATCGTGGGCAACGCGGGGGGCGCGGGGATCCTCACCGCGGACGCCTGCGAGGCCGCCGGGCTGGCGGTCCCCGAGCTGGGGGAGAAGACCACCGCGCGCTTCCGCGAGGTGCTCAATCCCGCCGCCGCGATCGGCAACCCCATCGACATGACGGCCATGGGTGGCCCCGAGGAGTATCGGGCCGCGCTCGAGGCGGTGCTCGCCGACCCCGTGGTCGACTCGGTGATCACCATCTTCACGCCCCTCCACACCGACGCCGTGGGGATCGCCGACGCGATCCGTGCAGTGGCCCACGACGCCACCAAGCCGGTGCTCGCGGCCGTCTTCGGCGACGCCCAGGAGCGGCTCCGCGAAGGCCGCGACATGCCCGTCTTCACCTTCCCGGAGGCGGCCGCCTACGCGCTCGGCACCGTCACCGATTACGCCGCCTGGCGCCGGCGCGACCCGGGCACCGTGGTCATGCCCGCCGACATGAACCTCAGCGCGGCCCGGGAGATCGTCCAGCGCGTCCTGGCGGCCAACCCCGAGGGCTGCCAGCTCGGCCCGCTCGACGCCGCCGCCCTGATGAAGGCGATCGCCGTCCCGGTGGCGATGACGACCCGCACCGACACCGCCGACGAAGCGGTGGCCGCGGCTGAGACGATGGGCTACCCGGTGGTTCTCAAGGCGGCGGCCGCCGACATGGTCCACAAGACCGAGCGCGGTGGGGTCCTCACCGACCTCGCCTCGGAGAAGGCGCTGCGGATTGCCTTCGACACCATGCAGGCGCGGCTCGGCGACGAGATGGGCGGGGCGATCGTCCAGCCGATGCTGGGCGCGGGGGTCGAGACCATCGTCGGGGTGGTGCGCGACCGCCACTTCGGGCCGCTGCTCGTCTTCGGCTCGGGGGGCACAGCGGTCGGGCTGACCGGCGACCAGGCCTTCCGGGCGGTGCCGCTCACCGACCGGGACGTCATCGAGCTGATCCGCGAGCCGCGGGGATCGGCGCTCCTCTTCGGCTACCGCAACAGCGCACCCTGCGACACCGAGGCCCTGGCCGGCATCATCCAGCGGATCAGCGCGCTGGTCAGCGCCCTGCCGGAGATCGCCGAGATGGACCTCAACCCGGTGATCGTGAGCCCGGCCGGGGCGGTGGCGGTGGACGTCAAGGTGCGACTCGAGCCCTACACGCGCGACCCCATCACCGAGGCGCGTCACCTGCGCCGTCCGAGCGCCACCGCCAGGTAGTCCCGCCGCCGGGGCGGCGCGCCCACCCGCCGCATCGGCGGACCGCAGGTGAGCGCGCCGTCCCCGCACCTCCTCCTGCCGCGCGCGGGACCTCCCGGGACGTGCTCGGCCGTGGCAGACCACCCCAAGGTGGGTCCTCCGACCTCGGTCAGTCAGGACGTCGGGCCCTGGCCCGATCGCGCTCGCAGCCCGGAGAATCGGCCGCGACATGACCCTCGACCTGGCCCGCTGGCAGTTCGCGATCGTCACCGTCTTCCACTTCTTCTTCGTGCCGATGACGATCGGCCTCGGCGTGTTGGTCGCGGTGATGCAGACCCTCGCGCTGGTCCGCAAGGACGAGACCTGGGACCGGCTCAGCCGCTTCTTCGGCCGGATCTTCCTGATCAGCCTGGCCGTGGGCGTGGTCACCGGGATCGTGCTCGAGTTCCAGTTCGGCCTCAACTGGTCCGCCTACTCGGTGTTCGTGGGCAACATCTTCGGCGCCCCGCTCGCCATCGAGGGCCTGCTCGCCTTCTTCCTGGAGTCGACCTTCATCGGTCTCTGGGTCTTCGGGCGGGAGCGGCTGTCGCCCCGCCTCCACCTGGCCACCATCTGGATGGTCAGCGTTGGCACCATCCTCTCCGCGTTCTTCATCCTGGCCGCCAACGCCTGGATGCAGCACCCGGTGGGCTACACCGTCGAGGACGGTCAGGCGGTGCTCACCAATTTCGGGGCGGTGCTGGGCAACTCGACGCTCTGGGCGTCCTTCGTCCACACCGTGGTGGCGGCGATCGCCACCGGCGGGGCGCTGACCCTGGGGATCAGCATCTGGCGAGTCCACCGCGCGTCCGATGACGTCGAGCGCGACGCCTTCCGGCGCGCCGCGCGCTTCACCTGCGCCGTGGTGCTCGTCGCGGTCATCCTGGTGGCGGTGTCCGGCGACCTCCAGGCCCGGCTCATGGACGTCCAGCAGCCGATGAAGATGGCCGCCGCCGAGGCCCTCTACAACACCCAGAACGGCGCCAGCTTCTCGCTGCTCACGATCGGAAACCTGAGCGGCCAGCCCATCTTCCAGATCCGGGTACCGCACCTGCTCTCGCTCATCGCCGACCTGAGCTGGAACGGCCAGGTGCTCGGTATCAACCAGATGCAGGCGGTCGAGGCCGCCAAGTACGGACCCGGCAACTACGCGCCGATCCTCTGGCTCACCTACTGGTCCTTCCGGGCCATGGTGGGGGCCGGGGTCCTGATGATCCTGCTCGGGGCGTGGGGGGTCTGGCTGGGCTGGCGGAAGCGGCTGGTGCAGAGCCGGTGGTTCCGTCGCGCCGCGCTCGCCGGCATCGCGCTGCCGATCATCGCCAACGCCTCCGGCTGGATCTTCACCGAGGCGGGGCGCCAGCCCTGGATCGTCTACGGCCTGATGCAGACGGCGAAGGGCGTCTCCACGGTCAGCGCCGCCGACGTGGGCGGGACCACGGCCGCCTTCGTCCTCGTGTACTCGATCCTCGCGGTCCTCGCGGCGGTGCTGGTGGTGCGAGCCGCCCGCCATCCCCTCGACCGGGTCGAGGAGACGTCCGGACCGGGAGAGGGTCCCGCCCGCCCCGGACTGGTGTACTGAGGAGCCGCGGATGGCCACCTTCACCGGGCTGAGCGCCCTCTGGTTCGCCCTCATCGGACTGCTGTGGGCCGGCTACTTCTTCCTCGAGGGATTCGACTTCGGGGTGGGCATGGTGAGCCCGCTGGTGAGCCGCGACGACACCGACCGCCGTCTCTGCATGAACGCCGTCGGGCCGGTGTGGGACGGCAACGAGGTGTGGCTGCTGGTCGCCGGGGGCGCGACCTTCGCCGCCTTCCCGCTCTGGTACGCGTCCCTCTTCAGCGGCGCCTACCTGGCGCTCTTCCTGGTGCTGATGGCCCTCATCGTCCGCGGTGTCTCCTTCGAGTTCCGGGGCAAGTTCCAGGACCGGCGCTGGCGGCGCGTCTGGGACATCGCCAACTTCGCCGGCAGCCTGGTGGCGGCGCTGGTGTGGGGGGTCGCCTTCACCAACTTCGCCCACGGCCTGCCGCTCTCCCGAGCCGGGTACACCGGGGGCCTCCTCGGCCTGCTCAACCCCCTGGCGCTGGTGGGCGGCCTTGCCGCCGTCTGCATCTTCGCCTTCCACGGCTCGGTGTTCCTCGCGCTCAAGACGAGCGGTGAGCTCCGCCAGAGGGCGCGCGGCACGGCCCGGATCGCGGGGCTGGCCGCGGTCGTCCTGCTCGCCGTCACCCTCGCTGGGGTGGCCGCCGGAGGGCGCCCGTGGGCGGACGTCAGCGGAGCGCTGCCCGGGGTGGCGCCGCTGCTGCTGGCGCTGGTCGCGGCGGTCCTCCTCGCCGTCGCCGTGCTCCTCATCGTCCGATCCCGGGAGGGCCTCGCCTTCGTGGCGACCGGGGCGGCGGTCCTGCTCGCCGTCGGCGCCGTCTGGAGCCTGATGTACCCGATGGCGATCCCGGCGAGCAGCGGTGCGGTGGTCCCCGGGGTGCCGGGCATCACCATCGGGCTCGCCGCCTCGCACCCGTACACGCTCACCGTGATGACCATCGTGGCGGCCATCTTCACCCCCATCGTCCTGCTCTACCAGGGCTGGACGTACTGGGTCTTCCGCCGCCGCTTGGAGCGCCCCCTGGACGTGCCCGCCCCGATCCCCGCCGCCGGCGGGCGCTGACCCCTTGCCCGCGGACTCCGGCGCCGTCCGGAGGCCGGGGAGGACCCCGGGACCGGTGGAGCCGCGCCTGCTCGGGGAGCCGGCGGTGCGACGCTCGATCGCCGCGTCCGCCGTCATCGGCATGGTGTCCGCGGCCAGCGTCGTGGTCCAGGCGCTGGCCCTCGCCGGCCTGCTGGCCGGCGCGATGAGCAGGACCGACGAGGATCCCCTGCCCGCGATCCTCTGGCTCGCCGGGGCCTTCACCGTGCGCGGCCTCTGCGCCCTCCTCGCCGAGGTCGTCGCCGGTCACGGTGCCGAGGCCGCCAAGGCGCAGCTCCGCCGGCGGCTGCTGAGCGCGACGCTGAGCCAGGCTGCCGGCGGTGGCGGCATGGGCGGCGGCGACGTGGCGGCGCTCGCCGGTCGCGGCCTCGACGCCCTCGACGCCTACATCGGCCGCTGCCTGCCCGACCTGGTGCTGGCGGCGACCGTGCCGATCGCTCTGGTCGTTGTGATCGGTGCCCTGGACTGGCCGTCGGCCCTCATCGTCCTGACCGTCCTGGCGCTCTTCCCGGTCTTCGGCATCCTGGTGGGGGAGTCCGGCGGGCGCCTGGCGGCCCGGCGGTGGGGCCAGGTCGAGGCCTTCGGACGCCAGATCGCCGACATCTTCGAGGGGCTGCCCGTGCTCAAGGCGTTCGGACGCAGCGCGCGCCAGCGGGAGCGGATCGCCGAGGCTGCCGAGGGGCTGCGCGAGGCGAGCCTCTCGACCCTCCGGGTCGCCTTCCTCTCGGCGCTGGTCCTCGACACCCTCGCCTCGGTGTCGGTCGCCCTGGTGGCGGTTCCCCTGGGGCTGCGCCTGCTCACCGGGTCGGTGCGGCTCGCCCCGGCGCTGGCGGTGCTCATCGTCGCCCCCGAGGTCTTCCTCCCCGTGCGCCGGGCCAGCGCTCAGTTCCACGAGAGCGCCGAGGGTCTGGCCGCCGCCCGGCGGGCGATGGACGTCATCCGGGGCGAACCAGGGGCCGACGGCCGGATCCGTGGGCGGTCCGGGGTGGGCAGAAGCCCAGCCCACGGACCAGGCCCCGTGACGCAGCCGGATGCGCGCCGGCCGGGGAATCCGGCCCGGGAGCCGGTGGCGCTGAGCGAGGTCCGCTTCGAGCGGCCGGGACGAGTCGAGCCGGTGCTGGACGGCGCGTCGCTCACCATCCGGCCGGGCGAGAAGGTGGTCCTGGTGGGCCCCAACGGCGCCGGCAAGTCGACCGTCCTCTCCCTCCTGCTCGGCTTCGCCGAGCCGGCGCGGGGATCGGTGACCGTGGGGGGAGTGGACCTGCGCGACCTGGACGTCGACGCCTGGCGCCGGTGGATCAGCTACCTCCCCGAACGCCCGACGCTGCTCGCCGGCTCGCTCGCCGACAACCTCCGGCTGGCCGACCCCACCGCCGAGGACGCGCGGCTGGTGGAGGTGCTGGGAGAGGTGGGCGGAGCCGGCCTGCTGGAGTCGTGCGAGGGCGGGCTCGACGCCCGGCTTGGAGAGGGTGGGCGGCAGGTCTCCGCCGGCGAGCGGCAGCGGATCGCGCTCGCCCGGGCGCTGCTCCGGCCGGCATCCCTCCACCTGCTCGACGAGCCCACCGCCCACCTCGACGACCGCACCGAGGCGGCCGTCCTCGAGGCTCTGCGCCGGGCGCTCGGCGGCTGCTCGGCGCTGATCGTGACCCACCGGCCGGCCGTCATCGACCTCGCCGACCGGGTGATCACCCTCGACGCCGGGCAATTCTGGGCGGTGACCGCTCATCGGACGGGGGCGGGCGTCGCGGCGGGCGTTGGGGCAGCCTGCGGGGCGGCCGGGACCCTCCCGCTCCCGGAGCAGCCGGCATGACCCGGGTCGAGCGCCGCGGCTCGACCGCCCTGGGCCTCGCCCGGCGGTCGGGGCCCCTCTCGGGTCGGGGACTGGCGGCGGCCTGCGGCGCCGGGGCCCTCTCCGCCGCCTGCGCCATCGGGCTCCTCGCGACCTCGGGGTGGCTGCTCACCCGCGCCTCACAGCGGCCACCGGTGTTCGACCTCGCGGTCGCGGTCGGCGCCGTGCAGGCATTCGCGCTGGGTCGCGGTATCGCCCGGTACCTGGAGCGGCTCGCCGTCCACGGCCTCTCCCTGAGGACGCTCTCCCGGCTTCGGCTGTGGCTCTTCGACACCGTCGAGCCACTGGTGCCCGACGGCCTGGCGCCGTCTCGGGTCGGTTCGGAGAGGTCGGCCGCCCCGGCGACCGGGTCGCTGCTCAGCGGCTTCGTCGCCGACACCGAGGAGGTCACCGAGGCCCTGGCCAGGGGGATCACGACGGCCATCGATCTCGGCGCGAGCATCCTCCTGGGCGCGGCCGTCGCCCTGCTGCTGGCCCCGACCGCCGCTGCGGCGCTGCTCGCCGGCGCCGCGGGAGGGATCGCGCTGGCGATGCTCGTGGCGCGACTGGGGCGCTCCGCCGCGGCCAGGACGTCCGCCCTGCGTGCCGACCTCGCCGACCAGGTGGTGGAGACGATGCGCTCCGCGCCCGAGCTGCTCGCCTTCGGGCGCGCGGACCTCATCGATGAGCGGCTCGAGCAGGTCCGGCGGCGCGGGCGCACCGCGGCGCTGCGCCAGTCCCTGGTCACCGGGGTCGTCCGCACGCTGACCACCTGGGCCGCCGGCGCCGGCCTCCTCGGGGTCGTCCTCGCCGGCCTCTCCGCCCATCGCGGGGGGCGGCTCTCCGGGATCATGCTCGCGGTCCTGGTCCTGGTCACCCTGGCGGCCCTCGACCAGGCCTCGGCGCTGCCGGCAGCCCTCGCCGGTCGGACGGCCGGCGACGCCGCCGCGACCAGGCTCGCCGCGCTGTCCGCGCTCGAAACGCCGGTGCGCGAGCCCGCGGTCGACGCCGGCCCGGCCCTCGGCCCGGTGGGAGCTGCGCTCGAGCACGTCGACGTCGTCGCCCGCGTCGGCCCACCCGGCCCCCCCCTGCTCTCCGACGTCTCGCTGGCGGTCCGGCCGGGGTGGCGGCTGGGCCTCATCGGGCCGAGCGGCGCCGGCAAGTCGAGCGCGCTCCACGTCCTCCTGCACTTCCTCGAGCCGTCCGCCGGGACGGCCAGCATCGGCGGCGTCGACGTGCGCCGGATGACCCGCAGCGGCATGGCCCGGCACCTGGCATGGCTGGCCGAGGAGACGCACCTCTTCGCCGCCCCGCTGGGAGACAACCTCCGGCTGGCCCGGCCGGAGGCGAGCGACCTCGACTGCGTCGCGGCCCTCGACCGCGTCGGGCTCGGCGCCTGGTACCGGTCGCTGCCCGACGGGCTGGGAACCGGCCTCGGCGCGGGCGGCCGTGCCGTCAGCGCGGGCGAGCGCCAGCGCCTCGGGATGGCCCGGGCCGTGCTCTCCGGCGCCTCGCTGCTGCTGCTCGACGAGCCGACCTCGCACCTCGACCCGTGGTCCTCACCACAGCTGCTCGCCGAGCTCATGGGGGCGGCCGGGTCGCGCACGATCGTGGTGGTGAGCCATGAGCCGGGGCTGGACGGCCAGGTCCACGAGATCGTCACCCTCGACCGGGGACGGGTGGTGGACCGCCGGCCGGGCGCCGCCGGGGTCCCCGGGGAGCCGGGACGCTTGGCCCCTGGCGCTTTTCCTGTGTGACTGCCATGGTGAGGGCGATGAGCGCGAGCGACAGCCTCCGTCACCTCCACGACCGGCTCCGGAGCGGGGTCGCGCTGGTCTCGCAGCTCGAGGAGCTGTTGCACGAGCGGGGCGACGAGGCCGAGAAGCTGGCGGCCTTCGCCCGGGTGTCCGACTACCTCCAGGACGTCGTGGTCCCCCACCTGAGGGCGGAGCGCACCGCCCTCTATCCGGAGGCCTCGCGGCTGGCCGGGGTCGACCCGCGGCTGCTGCGCCGCCTCACCGACAACTGGGACGAGCTGGAGCGCCAGGTGGCCCGCGTGCTGCACGACCACGCCCGCTTCCGCGGTGGCGTCCATGACAACGCCGGGTGCCGGCGGCACCTCACCAGCCTGGTCCGCCTCCTGCGTCGCCACCTGGAGGCGGTGGAGGGCGAGCTCCTCTCCGCCTTCGACCGGGAGCTCCCCGAGCCTGACGTCTACCGCATCTACGAGCGGGTCGAAGAGGTCAGCTTCGAGGAGGAGGTCGCGGGCAGGGTGCCGGCCGGGGCCGAGGCAGCGGTGGCGGCGGCGCGGCGCCTCCGCGACGCCGAGGGGATCGACGCCGATCTCTTCTTCCTCGGCGAGTACGTCGGCGATCCCCTGCTGGTCGAGCGCACCGTGGCCGCCACCATCGAGGTCTGCCGCCTGATGGGCTCCGCCGGACTCCCCGCCCATCTCTCCATCGATCCCACCGCCATCGGGCTGCTCACCGACGCCGATGTCTGTCTTCGCAACGCCGAGCGCATCGCCCGCTCGGTCGCCGAGCAGCCGCCGGGTCGCCTGAACCTCATAACGCTGGACATGGAGGACCTGACCCTGGTCGAGCCGACCCTGCGCCTCCACCGCGATCTACTCGCGCTGGGGGTGCCGGCCGGGATCACGCTGCAGGCGAGGTTGCATCGGACCGCCGACGATCTCGGCCCGCTGCTCGAGCAGCGGACGGCGGTGCGGTTGGTGAAGGGAGCGCACCCGGCGGGTCCCGGGTTCGCCCACCAGGGCGGACGTGCCGTCAGCGCCGCCTACCTCGCCCTGGCCGCCAGGATGCTGACGCCCGCGGCACGGGAGGCAGGCCTGCGGCCCCTCTTCGCCACCCACGATGCGGCGCTGGTGCGCCGGATTGCCGCCATGGCGCGGAGCGCCGGGTGGGCGCCGGACCAGTTCGAGTTCGAGATGCTGCTCGGCGTCCGGACCGACGTGCAGCGAGGTCTGCACAGCGAGGGCTTCTCGGTGCGCGCACACGTCCCGTTCCGAGGCGCGCCGGTGGCGTCGACAGCTTCGCGGGCCGGCGACCACCCCGCCGAGGCCGTGCACCTGGGGGAGGCCTAGCTAGCGGGTCACCAGGCCGCGCCGGACGCCAAAGCCCGCCGGTCCAGGCCCCGGGTCGGAGGACCAGGCGGCGCGCCCGGGTCCCGCCAGCAGAGGGCCCTTCGGCTCTGCCCGAATGGTGTGGCGGACCGTAGCATGGGGGGATGGACGGGCGAGAGGCGGCCGGGGTGGCCGGCACCCTGGACCGGCGAGACACGACGCGTGACGGCGGCATCATGGACGGGCGCGGCGCGCCGCGTGACGCCGGCACCATGGACGCGCGCGCGGCGGCGGGTGAGGGCGGCACCGAGCCTCCCGGACACACCTGTGGCGAGGACGTCTGCATCACCTGCTCCGACACCGCGGTGCCGAGCCGGGTGGTCGAGCTGCGTGACCTCGGCCTGGCCCTGGTGGACACCGGATCGACCATGGAGGTGATCAGCGTGGCCCTGGTCGACGCCGGTCCCGGCGACACGGTCCTGGTGCATGCTGGGGAGGCGATCGGCGTGATCGCCCGGGTCTAGCCATGTGCCTGGGGATCCCCGGTGAGGTGGTCACCCTCGACGTCGACCGGCCCGGCATGGCCACCGTCAACGTCGGCGGGGCGCGCCGCCAGGTCAACGTGATGCTGATCGAGGAGGACGGGGTCCAGCCCGGCGACTGGGTTCTCATCCACGTCGGCTTCGCCCTGGCCAAGATCGACGAGGAGGAGGCCAGGCTCACCCTCTCCCACCTCGAGGAGATGGGCCAGGCCTACCGGGACGAGCTGCGGGCGCTCGCCGAGTCGCGGATCGACTGAGGGGCCCGGAAGGGATGCGCTTCGTCGACGAGTTCCGCGACCGGGAGAAGGCGCAGGCGCTGGCGGCGAGCATCGCGACCCTCTGCGAGCCGGGACGGCGCTACGGCCTGATGGAGATCTGCGGTGGGCACACCCACACCATCTACAAGCACGGGATCGAGGACTACCTGCCGGAGGGGGTCCAGCTGGTCCACGGGCCGGGCTGCCCGGTCTGCGTGATCCCGATGGGCCGGGTCGATGACGCCATCTGGATCGCCGAGCAGGAGGGCGTCACCCTGACCTCGTTCGGAGACCTGCTCCGGGTCCCGGGCGGGCGCGGCTCGTTCCTCGACGCCAAGGCCCGCGGCGCCGACATCCGGATGGTCTACTCCCCTCTCGACTCGCTGCGGATCGCCCGCGAGAACCCCGATCGCCGGGTGGTGTTCATGGCCATCGGCTTCGAGACCACCACGCCGTCGACCGCGATGACCGTGCTGCGCGCCGCCGCCGAGGGCCTCGAGAACTTCTCGATCTTCTGCAACCACGTCACCATCATCCCGGCGCTGCAGGCGATCCTGGCATCACCGGACATCCAGATCGACGGCTTCATCGGCCCCGGCCACGTCTCCACGGTGATCGGCTGCGAGCCGTACCGCTTCATCGCCGAGGAGCGCGGCCGGCCCTTCGTGGTGGCCGGCTTCGAGCCCCTCGACATCCTCCAGTCCATCCAGATGCTGCTGCTCCAGCTGCACGAGGGCCGCTCCGAGGTCGAGAACCAGTACACCCGGGTGGTTCCTTGGGAGGGGAACCAGCGCGCGCTCCGGGCGATCGATGAGGTGATGGAGCCGCGCCCCACCTTCGAATGGCGCGGGCTCGGCTGGATCCCGGATTCGGCGATGCGCGTTCGCGAGAAGTACGCGCGCTTCGACGCCGAGCGGATCTTCACCCTCCCCGCGAACCGGGTCGCCGACCCCCCGGCGTGCCAGTGCGGAGGGGTGCTGCGCGGCACCATCAAGCCGTGGGAGTGCAGGGTCTTCGGGACCGCGTGCACCCCCGAGACGCCGATCGGGACCTGCATGGTGTCGTCGGAGGGGGCGTGCGCCGCCTACTACAACTTCGGGCGGTTCAGCCGGCAGAGGATCAGGCAGGCGACCTCGGCGTGACCCAGCGGACCGAGCAGGAAGTCCTGGAGCGGATCGAGCGGATCCGGCGCCGTCCACCTCGGGTCACCGACGAGCGGATCACCCTCTCCCACGGTTCGGGCGGACGGGCGACCCACACGCTCATCGAGGCGCTCTTCCTCGACGCCTTCCGCAACCCGCTGCTGGAGCCCCTGGAGGACCAGGCGGTGTTCTCGGTCGGCTCGGCGCGGCTCGCCTTCACCACCGACACCTACGTGGTGTCGCCGCTCTTCTTCCCGGGAGGCGACATCGGCGACCTGGCGGTGAACGGCACCGTCAACGACCTGGCCGTGTCCGGGGCAAGGCCGCTCTACCTCTCCGCCGGATTCGTCCTCGAGGAGGGGTTCCCGGTCGCCGACCTGCGCCGGATCGTGGCCTCGATGGCCGCCGCCGCGGAGCGGGCCGGCGTCCAGGTGGTGACCGGCGACACCAAGGTGGTGCAGCGGGGCAAGGCGGACTGCTGCTTCGTGAACACGACCGGCGTCGGGGTGCTGGAGCGGCCGGTGCGGCTCTCCGTCTCCGGCGCGCGTCCCGGCGACGCGGTGCTCGTCTCCGGGCCGATCGGGGACCATGGGATCACCATCATGCTGGCGCGCGGCGAGCTGGGCATCGAGTCCGACCTGCGCTCGGACACCGCGCCGCTCACCGAGCTGGTGGGGTTGCTGCTCGACGCCGCGCCGTCGACGCGCTTCATCCGCGACGCGACCCGCGGGGGGGTGGCGACCATCTGCAACGAGCTCGCCGAGGCCTCCGGGGTGGCGGTGATCCTCGACGAGGAGGCGATCCCGGTGCGGCCCGAGGTGCGGGGGGCGGCCGAGATCCTCGGCATCGACCCGCTCTACGTCGCCTGCGAGGGTCGTTTCGTCGCCGTGGTCGGGGGCGACGAGGCCGACGCCGCCCTGGCGGCGCTGCGGTCCCATCCCGAGGGGGCGGCCGCCGCGGTCATCGGCCGGATCGGCGACGACCCGCCCGGGCTGGTGCTGGTCAAGACCGAGTTCGGCGGGATGCGGATCGTCGACATGCTGGTGGGCGACCCGCTGCCGCGCATCTGCTGACCGCCGGGACACGGTCCGTGCGACCTGGCGGTCGGGGTCACCACCGTCATCCCCCACGGCGCCCGCCGTGCCGGGCTACGATGGCGCCGCCATGAGCGTCATCGACATCGTGATCGTGGTCATCCTGGTGCTGGCCCTGCTCCACGGGCTCCTCAAGGGCCTCTTCCGGCCGCTCATCACCTGGGCGTTCATCATCGCCGGCGTGGCGATCGGCTTCGGTCACCCGGGTGTCGCCGCGCGCTTCGCACCCAGCGCCGCCTGGCGGCCGGTGATGGGGCTGGTGGTGGTCATCGTCTTCGCCGTGGTCGGCTTCCTGCTCGCCCACTTGATCGCCCCCCGCATCTACCGGCTCATCCCCGGGATGGGCGCCCTGGACCGGCTCGGTGGTGCGGTGCTGAGCGTGGTCCTCGCCCTGGTCGCGATCTTCATCCTGCTGAGCGGCATGGTCACGCTGGACCGGGCGACCGCGGCCATCGACGGGAGCGGCAACGTCTCCGCCGCCCAGATCGACCAGATCCAGCAGTTCGTGTCCAGCAACCCGGCGGCGGCGATCGCCCTCGATCCGACGGAGCTGCAGAACCTGAAGAGCTCGCTCGGCTCGTCGCCGACCTCGGACTCCGACATCGGCCAGTTCAACCTTGTCCTCGGCATCCTCCGCAACCTCCACATCCAGATGGTCCAGAGCAAGGTCGCGCCGATCATCTTCAACGCGGGCGAGCGGGTCCCCTTCCTGGGCAACGGGGAGACCTGGCCCAAGAGCTGAGGCGAGGGCGATCAACGTCGCTGCGCGGAGACGGCACTCAGTGACCGCCGAGGACGGTGGCCTTCGGGCGCCGTATGGGCGATGAAGGCTCAGTCCGGGTGAGCCTCCAGTTGCCACGGCGCCGCCGAGATGACGACGGCGACGGTGCCTCCTTCGCGATCAACATCGCAGGGCGCCCGGATGAGCGTCAACGCGTCCCTCTTGCCGACATGATCGGCGCTGTCGCTGGGAGTCACGACGATGCTCCCTAAACACAGCGGATGCGCTCACGCGCCTCCATGCCGTCGGCGCGGAATCCACCCCATACCCTTCAACCCTGATTGCTCCAGGAGCTCCTCCGCAGCAACGCCCCTCTCCAAAGGGAGGACTGTCGTGAGACTCTCTTGATCGAGACATCGACAATGAAGTCACCGAGAACGGCATCTCACAACATCTCGGCGATCCCGAGGACGGCGACCTCAACCCAGACCCGCACTGTCCCGCGCTCCCGCCACCACCGCCTGACCCAGGCTGATCCCCCCGTCGTTGGGCGGCACCCGCGAGTGGGTCAGCACCCGTAAGCCGCCGGCACGGAGCCCGGCGACAACCCGTTCCGTGAACACGACGTTCTGGAAGACCCCACCGGAGAGGGCGACCACGCCGAGCCCGGTCGCGTCGCGGACCCGCCGGCAGGCGGCGACGACGCCGTCCGCCAGCCCGTTGTGGAAGCGGGCCGCCACCAAGGAGGCCGCAACCCCGGCGTGGATGTCGTCGACCACCGCGCGGATCAGCCCTCCGGTGGCGAGCTGGAAGGGGTCGCCCTCCGCGATGACGACGGGATACGCCGAGGTCTCGCCCGGATCCGCGAGCTGCTCGAGCTCCGCCGCCGCCTGGCCCTCGTAATTGATCCGATCCCGGACACCGAGGATCGCCGCGACAGCGTCGAAGAGGCGGCCAGCGCTGGTGGTGATCGGGCTGGAGGTCCCCGCCCGCGCCATCGCGATCACTGTGTCCCAGCGGTCGGCGTGGTCGCGCATCACGGCGAGCCCCGCGGGCACGTCCCCACCGAATGCCGCGTCGAGGTGCGTCGCCGCCATCCTCCACGGCTCCTTGATCGCCATGGCTCCCCCGGGCATCCGCACCGGCGCCAGGTGCCCGGCGCGCCGGAACGAGGTGAGGTCGGCGACCAGGACCTCGCCTCCCCACATCGAGCCGTCGGTGCCGAAGCCGAGGCCGTCGAAGGCGACCCCGATCACCGGTCCCACCTCCCCGTTGTCGGCGAGGCAGGCGGCCACGTGGGCGTGGTGGTGCTGGACCGCGACCCGCTCCACCCCCTCCAGGTCGAGGGCGTGCTTGGTGGAGAGGTACTCAGGATGCAGGTCGTGGGCGACCAGCTCGGGGCGCACCTCGAACAGCCGCATGAAGTGCTCGATCCCCTCGAGATAGGAGCGGAGCGTCTCGTAGTTCTCCAGGTCCCCGATGTGGTGCGACACGAAGGCCCACCGCCCCTTGGCCAGGCAGAAGGTGCTCTTGAGCTCGGCGCCACAGCCGAGCACCGGCCGGCGAAAGGGATGGGCGACGGTGACCGGCTGGGGGACGAATCCCCGCGAGCGTCGCAGCGGGGTCTCCCTCTCCCCCGCAACGCGGATCACGGAATCGTCGGTCCGCATGTGAATGGGACGGTCGTGGAGGAGGAAGGCGTCGGCGATCCCCCGCAGCCGGTCGAGCGCCTCCTCGTCCTGGTACGCGATGGGCTCATCGGAGACGTTGCCGCTGGTCAGGACGAAGGGGACGGTGAGCTCGCGCGCGATCAGGTGGTGGAGCGGGCTGTAGGGGAGCATCACCCCCAGGGAGCGGTTGCCGGGCGCCGCCGAGGGGGCGATCGCGTCGCCCGCCAGCCGGCGCAGGAGCACGATGGGACGGCGCGGGGAGGTGAGGGCGCGCGCCTCGGCGTCGCCGACCTCGCCGAGCAGACGGGCGGTCGCGAGATCGGCGACCATCAGGGCGAAGGGCTTGTCCTCGCGGTGCTTTCGCGCCCGCAGCGCCGCGACGGCCGCCTCCGAGGTGCCGAGAGTGGCGAGATGGTAGCCGCCCACACCCTTGATCGCCACCACCCTGCCGGCCCGGAGCAGCTCGACGGCCCCGCGGAGGGGGTCGCCGGCGAGGGGCGCGCGGTCGCGGTCGACCAGGCGCAGTGAAGGGCCGCAGGCGGGGCAGCAGACCGGCTGGGCGTGGAAGCGGCGGTCCCGCGGGTCGCTGTACTCTCGCGCGCATTCGGCGCACATGGCGAAGCCGGCCATGGTGGTGAGCGGCCGGTCATAGGGGACGTCTCGGATGATGGTGAAACGCGGCCCGCAGTCGGTGCAGTTGATGAAGGGATGGCGGAATCGCCGGTCCCGGGGATCGAACAGCTCCCGGAGGCAGGCGTCACAGGTCGCGGTGTCCGGGGAGATCAGCGTCTGATGCTCCCCGCCAGCGTCGCTCGCGACGATGGCGAACTCCCCGCCACCGGTGGGCGCGATGGGCTCGGCCTCGATGCGGTCGATCACCGCCAGGGGCGGGGCGTCGCTCTCGAGCCGGGTGCGAAAGCGGTCGAGGTCGGCCGGGGCGCCCTCCACCTCGATGAAGACGCCGGCCGCGTCGTTGCCCACCAGCCCGCCGAGCCCGAGCTCGGTGGCCGTCCGGTGGACGAAGGGGCGGAACCCGACCCCCTGGACCACGCCTTCCACCCGGAGGTGCAGGCGGCGAACGGACGCATCTCGCTCCTGGTCGGCCATCGTAGGTCCACCATATCGAGCCCGGCCCCCCGATGGCGTGGGACGTGGAGGCTCGGCCCGCCCGCCGCACGGTCAGGGCGGCCGCCGGCCGGGCCGGTTCCGTTCCGGACGGCCACCGAAGGTCCCGGCGACAGTCGGGGCGAGCGGCCCTGGTGGCGACCGCAATCGTTGGGCAAATTAAGGAGAAGACATGACGGCGGCTGCCGCTGAGAGCCTCACCCCCCCGCCTCACGGTGGTCGTCTAGTGGCCGAGCGCCTCCGCGCCAATGGTGTGGAGGCGCTTTTCACACTCGGAGGCGGGCACATCGTCGAGCTGCTCGACGGCTGCGCCGACGAGGGGCTCCGGATCATCGGGATGCGTCACGAGGGCGCGGTCACCCAGGCGGCGGAGGGCTTCGCGTTCGCCACCGGCCGCCCCGGGGTCTGCGCGGTGACGGCCGGGCCCGGCTTCACCAACTCGGTGACCGGCTTCGCCGACGCCGCCGTCTCGAACGTGCCGCTGGTCATGATCGCCGGACGCACCGCCCTCAAGCGGCGCGGGCGCGGGGCGGTCCAGGACGTCGACCAGGAGGGGATGCTGGCCCCGATCGCCAAATGGCTGGCGGTCGCCTACAGCGCCCAGACCCTCCCTCGCCTCACCGACGAGGCCTTCCACCAGGCGGTCGCGGGCCGGCCCGGCGCGATCTACCTCGAGGTTCCCCACGACGTCTTCATGGCCCGGGTGCAGCCCCCGGCGGGCCCCTGGGGCTTCCCGACCCCTCCGCCCCGTTCGGCCGCCTCGCCGGCCGACCTGGAGCGCGCGATCGAGGCCCTCAGGACGGCCGCGCGGCCCATCGTCCTCGCCGGCGGGGGCGCCTTCTGGTCGGGAGCCGGCGAGGAGATCGCCGCCTTCTGCGCAGCGGCCGAGATCCCGGTGACCACGACCAGCTCCGCCCGGGGCTTGGTCGCGGACTCGCACCCCTGGTGCCTGGGCTCCCTGGTCCACGCCGGCACGGCGGTCGCCGCCGCGGACTGCGTGCTGGTGCTGGGCAGCGCCTTCAACGGCAACCTCGTCTACGGCGGGCCCCCGCTCTTCAACGAGGAGCAGACCCTGGTCCAGGTGGACATCGCCGCCGACCAGATCGGGGGCAGCCGGCGCGCCGACATCGCCGTCCAGGGCGACGTCCGCGAGGTGATGGCCCAGCTCACCCGCAGCGGGGTGCGCAGCCGCGACGGCCGCGCCTGGCTGGCCCAGGGTCGCGAGCTGCTCGAGATCTCGCGGGAGATGTGGGACCGGCAGGTCGACGACTACCGTGGTGATCTGGTCCACCCGGGCGCGCTGGCGCGCGAGGTCGCCAAATTCGCGCGCGAGAGCTGGGGCGGAGCCTCCACCCTGGTCGCCGATGGTGGCGACACCCTCACCTGGGCCCTCGCCTACTTCGACGCGGAGGCGCCGGGGCGACTGCTCTCCACCACCACCGCGCTGGGCACGCTGGGGGTGGGCCTGCCATTTGCCCTGGCCGCGAAGGCGGCCCGGCCGGAGGAGCCGGTGGTCCTGCTCACCGGCGACGGCGCCTTTGGGCTCAGCGCGATGGAGATGGACACGGCGGCACGCTGCCACCTGCCGGTGATCGTGGTCGTCGCCAACAACGGCGGTTGGGGCGACGTCCGCCACCACCAGCGGGAGATGTACGGCAAGGAGGTCGCCAGCGTCCTCGCCGACACCCGCTACGACCGGCTCGCCGAGGCGCTCGGCTGCCACGGAGAGCGGGTCGAGCAGCTGGCCGATCTCCGACCTGCGCTGGAGCGCGCGGCTTCCGCCGGAGCGCCGGCGCTGATCGACGTCCGCACCGACCCCGACGTGCTCTCGGCGCTGCTCCGGGCGATGATGACGGTCGGGATCATGTAGCTCGCCCGACGGGCGGCGGGGACGGGAGGGGTCGCCGCTGCGGCCGTGTGCCGTTCGCCACCCGGGGTGTGGCGCGCAGTCAGGTCCCGACCGGGGTCAACCCGGCCGGCTTCACCGCCCGCACAAAGGCGCTGACGACCCGCCCGCTACCCGTGTCCGCTGTCGGGAGCGACGCGCTGGGACCCGGAGCGGACCCCGCGAGTCTCTCCGCCGTCAGGTCGCGGGTGACCCCCACCTCGATGCCGACGAAGCCGGCATCGGCGAGCAGGGTGCGGTATTGGTCCTCCTTCAGCGCCCCGGCCACACAGCCCACCCACATCTCGAGGTCGTGACGGACCTCGGGCGGCAGCTCGCCCTGGACGACGATGTCGGAGACGGCCAGACGCCCGTCCGGGCGCAGCACCCGGAAGGCCTCGCGCAGCACCCTCCCCTTGTCGTTGCTGAGGTTGATGACGCAGTTGGAGATCACGACGTCGACGCTCCGGTCGGCGAGCGGAACCTCCTCGATGGTCCCCTTCAGGAACCTCACGTTGACCGCGCCCTGCTCGGCGGCATTGCGCTCGGCGAGGGCCAGCATCTCGTCGGTCATGTCCAGGCCGTACGCGAACCCGGTGGGTCCCACCCGGCGAGCCGAGAGCAGGACGTCGATGCCGCCGCCGGACCCGAGGTCGAGCACGACCTCACCCGGGCGAAGCTCGGCCAGCGCGGTGGGATTGCCACAGCCGAGCGAGGCCCGCACCGCGTTCCCCGGAAGCTGACCCACCTCCTCGGCGGAGTAGTGGAGGTCCGGCGAGACGCTGACCTGGGCCGGCGCGGAGCAGCACTGGCCGCCGGACGAGACGTCGACGGGAGCCGGGGCAGAGCAGCACTCGCCGCCGGACGAGCAGCCGCAGCCACAGGCCGGTGCGGGAGCGGAGGCGCCCGCCTCGACGTCGGCCGCCCGTCCCCCCTCGGCCACGGCCTCGGCCGCCGCCGCGTAGCGGGCGCGCACCGCCTCGCGCAGCCGGTCCCCGTCCGCCTCCACCTCAGTCACAGCCGCACACGGGGCAATCGCAACAACGCCCGGGGCAATCGAAACAAACGCCCCGGGCAATCGAAGCAGCCCACACCGCGGCAGCGGCGGCCCCCGTCATCGGCGCTCTCCTTGCATTGACGTCTGTCGATCAATGAGCATGCTAGCACAACTCCATCGGCGTTTGTCAATGGGTAGAATCGACCGATGCCCAACATCACCGCCTCCACCCTCGATGCCCCCCCGCGGACCAAGGGCTGCTGCCAGCCGGTGGCCGGCCTGCTCCCCGAAGCCACCGCCGCCGAGCTGGCGCGCGTCTTCACCGCTCTCGACGACCCCACCCGGGTGCAGATGGTCCGGGTCCTGGCCGAGGCATCCGAGCCGGTCTGCGTCTGCGACTTCACCGCCGCGTTCGCGCTGTCCCAGCCCACCATCAGCCACCACCTCGCCAGGCTGCGCGAGGCAGGCGTGGTCACCTCGTCGCGGCGCGGCCTCTGGTCGTTCCACCAGCTCAACCCGGAGATGGCGCCGGCGGCCGCCGAGGCGGTGCGCATGATCCGCGCGGCAGGGCGCCCAGGCGCCGGCTGAGCCGCTCGGGGGGTGTGACGTGACCATGGGGAGGGAGCGCGTCTCTCTCCGGGTGATCGCCCGCGAGTGGGGACGGATCGGCTGCATCGGCTTCGGCGGACCGCCGACCCACATCGCGCTGCTCCGCCGCCTCTGCGTGACCGATCGGGGCTGGCTGTCGGCGAGCGACTTCGAGGACGGGATCGCGGCGACCAATCTCCTCCCCGGACCGGCCTCGACCCAGCTCTCGATCTTCTGCGCCTGGCGGCTCCGGGGTGCCATCGGCGGCCTGGTGGGGGGCCTCTGCTTCATCGTCCCCGGGCTGGTCCTGATCCTCGCCCTCTCCGCGCTCTTCCTGGCCGGCCACCCCCCCCGCGCGGTCGAGGGAGCGGCCGCGGGTGCGGGGGCGGCCGTCGCCGCGGTCGCCGTGAACGCCGCCCTCGGCCTCATGCCGGCAAGCTGGGGGCGCGCGGGCAGCCGGCGCGCGCAGCGGGGCCGCTGGGCGCTCTACGCGCTCTGCGGAGCGGCAGCCGCGGCAACCGTCGGGCCGTTCCTGGTGCTGGTCCTGCTCGCCGCCGGACTCGCCGAGGTGGCCGCTCGGGGCAGCTGGCCGCGACCGGCACCGGTGCTGCACAGCGTCGCCGCGGTGCCGCTGCTGGCGGTCGCCGCCGTGGGCGGCGTGGGCGGCGTGGGCGCGCTGGTCTGGGAGTCGTTCAAGGTCGGCGCCCTCTCCTACGGGGGCGGCTTCGTGATCGTCCCGCTCATGCAGCAGGACGTCGTCCACGTCTACCACTGGATGACCGGCGCCCAGTTCCTCAACGCGGTGGCTCTCGGCCAGATCACCCCCGGACCGGTGGTGCAGACCGTCGCGGTGGTCGGCTATGCGGCGGCGGGGCTGGGCGGTGGGCTGCTGGCGGCGGTGATCGCCTTCGCCCCCTCCTTCGCCTTCGTCCTCCTCGGCGGCCGGCACTTCGACCGGGTGCGCACCAGCCCAGCCGTCCAGGCGTTCCTGACCGGTGCCGGCCCCGCCGCGATCGGGGCGATCGCGGGTTCGGCCATCCCCCTCGGTCTCGAGCTCAGCCAGCTCTGGCAGGTGGGGGTGCTGGCCGCGGCGCTGGTCTGGATGCTCGCCCTGCGCCGGAACGTGGTGGTGGG
>Ga0187868_1000731_pt1 | contig 25425 bp, 20 predicted proteins | sample June2016WEW_13_4_FD_133014 | JGI IMG/M metagenome (GOLD analysis project Ga0187868, IMG submission 133014) | Peatland microbial communities from SPRUCE experiment site at the Marcell Experimental Forest, Minnesota, USA - June2016WEW_13_40 | ecosystem: Environmental > Terrestrial > Soil >... | reverse complement strand
GAGATTAACGGAATGGTAATCACGGTTGAAGACATTACCGAGCGGCTGATGCTGGAAGCGCAACTGCGGCAATCACAGAAAATGGAGTCGGTGGGCCAGTTGGCCGCCGGGGTGGCGCATGACATCAACAATATTCTGACCGTCATTCAGGGACACGCGGGGTTGTTGCTCAACGCCGTTCCGCCGGGCGCCGACTCGACAAGATCAATAAAGCAAATTTCCGCGGCAGCGGAACGCGCGGCCAGTTTCATCCGGCAATTGCTCACGTTCAGTCGCAAGCAGATTTTTCGATCGAAGATTCTCGATTTGAATGCGGTGCTTCACAATTTGAAAAGCATGCTTCCGCGGCTGATCGGCGAGGATATCACGTTGGAAATCCACTGTCAGGCGGAACTGCCGTGCATCCAGGCGGATGCCGGGATGGTCGAGCAGATTGTGATGAATCTGGCGGTCAACTCGCGTGATGCCATGCCCAAGGGCGGCAAATTTATCATCACGACTTCCACCGCTGAAATTGACGCCGCCTATCTGAAGCAGCATCCCGAAGCCCGCGTAGGTTGGTTCGTCTGCCTGACCGTGACGGATACCGGTTGCGGCATGGAACCCAAGGTGTTGCAGCGGATTTTTGAACCGTTTTTCACGACCAAGGAAGTCGGCAAGGGAACGGGGCTGGGACTGGCCACCGTTTATGGCGTTGTCAAACAACATCATGGCTGGATCGAAGTCCAAAGCGAAGTGGGCGTCGGCACCACTTTCAAAGTGTTTCTTCCGATGGCCGGAAAAGCTGGCGATGCACCCGCCGCTCCGTCCGTTAAATCCGAGAACGTCCGGGGAGGCAAAGAAACCATTCTGCTTGTTGAGGATGAAATTGGACTGTTGGAACTGGTGCGGGAGATTCTCCAGCAATATCAATATCATGTTTTGATCGCTTCCTCGGGTGTCGAGGCTTTGCGGGTTTGGGACGAGTGCAACGGCGAGGTTGATTTGCTCCTGACCGACATGATCATGCCTGGTGGCATGACGGGCACTGACTTGGCCGCGGAATTGAAACGGCGAAAGCCCGGACTCAAAGTGATCTATGCCAGCGGTTATAGTTCCGCGCTGACGGGAAAAGATTTTACTCAAGGCGACAACATCTTTCTGGCGAAACCCTATCAACCGAACCAGGTGGCTCGACTGATTCGGGATACTCTTGATGGCGTTCCCAAAGACCGGCTTCGGCTTAATGGTGACACCGAGATGATGCGCGCCCGGATGACGCAGCCAGTGGGAACCTGAACCCCTTGTCATCCACAGGGCACGGCGTGGCAGCGGCTGCCAGGGCGGGAGATGGGCGGTCGGTTTTGCCGCCGATAAAACTCAAATCGGTGCCGGTGTTGAGTTTGTTTGTCACCACTTCGCACTTTCCTGCCACTGATGTGGTGACATGATGACAATTAGAGCCATGTCCACTGCAACCCGAAACGACGCTGAATTGGTGGGCGAAAGCCGGTCCGGGAACCGGGACGCTTTCGAGCAGATTGTCTCGCGTTATCAATCGCTCGTGTGTTCACTCGCTTACAGCGCCACCGGCAGCCTGAGTCAGAGTGAAGACCTGGCGCAGGAAACCTTTGTGACCGCGTGGAAGCAACTGGCCGATTTGCGCGAGCCGGAAAAATTGCGCGGCTGGCTTTGCGGCATCGCGCGGAATCTCATTCACAACACGTTGCGCCGTCAGGGACACGAACCGGTTCACAACGCCGAATCGCTGGACGAAATATCCGAATCCCGTTCGCCGGAGCCGTTGCCGGTTGAGCAAACCATTAGCCGGGAGGAAGAGGCCATTCTCTGGCGTTCGCTCGAACGCATCCCCGACCTTTACCGCGAACCGCTCGTGCTGTTTTATCGCGAACACAAATCCATCGAAGCCGTAGCGCAAAGCTTGGAGTTAACCGAGGACGCCGTGAAGCAGCGACTTTCGCGCGGACGGAAAATGTTGCACGAACAGGTCCTCGCGTTTGTCGAAGGTGCACTGGAGAAAACATCGCCGGGCAAAACGTTCACCCTCGGGGTTTTGGCGGCCTTGCCGATGGCCGCCGCTTCCGCCAAAGCGGCCGCGATTGGTGCGGCTCTTGCCAAAGGCGGCGCAGCGGCGAAGGGGGTTATGACGGTCGGTTCACTGGGTGGTTTGTTTGCGATGCTAGGCAGCGCTTACGTTTCTTTCAGGGCACAAGCCGATGACTCCAAATCGCCGCGCGAACGGCAGTTCATGCTTCAGGTCTTCGGGAAGCGGATGCTCTTGAGTCTGCTTTTGTTTGCGGTGTTTTTTGCGGCCCTGAAACTTGATTTTTTCCGCGCGCCAATCCGCTTCGATTTTTTGGCGGCCGCATTCGCTTTTTTCATCTGTGTTTATGGGGTGATTGTGTTTGCCTGGCACAGTCGTCGTCGGCAGCAGATCCAAATCGAGGATAACACCTTTGTGGAAGCCGAATGGACCATGCCCAGGAAGGTTACTGATTCCACGGCAGATTCAGTCGGCACCAAAGCGAAAGACCGACTAAAAGCGGTAAGATTTATGGCCTTTGCAATTGTCATGGCCGTATGGGTGATTACGCAGGAGTCATGGAAACAGCATTTGGGACACGCTATTTTAGTGACGGCTTATTTTACCCTGGCTTTATTTTGGAGCTTTCTGAAATGGCAAAATCGTCCGCGTTACCAATCCTTGCGGTCGGGCTGGGTTATTGCTTTTCCGGTGTTGCTGGGATTGATGACGCTGTTCTTTTTCAATCTTCACCAATACTGGGCGCGGGCAGGTTCGGACATTTCCCGCATCGCATCACCGACAGTTATTATTATTTTCAACCTGACTGTGATCCTGGCCTATGCCGTCTTCGCCGGAATTCTTGCTTGGAAACGCAAAGCAGCATTTCGGTCAATGCCGCTAAAATAAAATCACATCAAATTTCCCCGGCCAGTTCCTCCGCCGGATACGTCCAGATTTCCGTCAGCGTCGGATGATAATGCGGCAGGGCCGCCAGTTCGTGGACGGTCATGCGTTTGGCCATGGCCGTGACAACCTCGTGAATCAATTCGCCGCCGGCTGGTCCGACGCACGCGCCGCCAAGGATTTCGCCTGACTTCGGGTCGGCCAGCAATTTCACGAAACCGTCCTTTGCTTCCATGATGAGCGATTTGCCGTGGTCGTTGAACGGATAACTTGCGGTCAGATACGAAAGGCCGCGTGTCTTCGCTTTCTTTTCGGTCAGGCCGACAAACGCCACCTGAGGTTCGGTGAACACGACCGTGATGAGCAGCCGGTAATCCATCCGCCGCGGCGCGTTGGCACGGGCAATATTATATGCCGCAATTTCCCCCTGCTGAACGGCCAGGTGGACGATTTCGTGCGGCCCGGTGCAGTCGCCCGCCGCGAAAATGTGCGGCGCGCTCGTCTGCATGAGGTCGTTGGCCACAATGCGACCGCGTTCGGTGGCGACCCCGGCTTTGTCAAGATCGAGCGATGCCGTGTTGGGCATGCGGCCCAGCGCGAACAGGATTTCCTCGGCGGAGACGGAAACGGTTTGGCTGTCATGCTCAAAGGAAACCGTTTTCAATTTTCCTTTGCGCCGGGCTTCAACCAGCCTCGTGCCGGTGAAGACCTGGATGCCTTCGCGCCGGAACACCTTTTCCATTTCAATTCCGGCGTCCGTGTCAAACTCGCGCAGAATGTGCCCGCTGCGCTGGATGAGCATGACCTTGACGCCAAACCGCGCGAAAAATTGCGCAAACTCGCACGCAATCGCCCCGCCGCCGAGGACGATGAGCGATTCCGGCAGCCGGGTGAGCGTGAGCGCGTCATCGCTGGTGATATAGCCGGTTTCATGGAGTTGGGGCAGGGGCGGTGGCGCGACGATTGAGCCGCTGGCGATGATGAAGTTTTTTGCTGTAAGCGTAGCAGCCGGCGTGAGTCGGCTCTGATTTTTGTTTGATGAAGATGGAGCGGACTCATCCCGCTTTGCGGGACTGCCACGGAGTAAATTTAATTTCACCGTGTGCAAATCCACAAACCGGGCGGTGGCGCGGATGAATTTGAATTTACCACCGGCGAGTTGTTGCCGGCGATAATCTGCAAAATCCTTGATGAGCGCGTCCTTGCGCGCCATCACCTTCGCAAAATCGAAGCTTACGTTTTCGGCGCGGATGCCCCATGGCCCGGCGTGGCTGGCCAGGTGCATGACTTCAGCGGTATAAAGCAGCGCCTTCGTGGGCATGCACCCGCGCAGGATGCACAACCCGCCGACTTCTTCCCCGCCCTCGATGACGGCCGTTTTCAAACCGGCACCCGCCGCTGTCCGCGCCGCTGCGTAGCCGGCGCTGCCACCGCCGAGAACGGCCACGTCGTAATCAAACTTTTGCATGACTTGAAAATGACCTGCCGGACGGAATTTTCAAATTTAAATGTTTCAATTTTTGAATTGCGATGCGTGCCAGACCATTCCATTTTTCCATCATGAGCAGCATCATTTATCCGCGCAGCCCGCGCGAAACGATGGACGGCTGGAGTTACCTGCCGCGTTACATTGACAAAATCCGCCTGCACCTCGCCGGCAAACTGCACGCCGATTATCAGGAGAATCTGGGCAAAGGCTTTGACGGCATGTGGCTCCAGTACGCCGGCGTCCAGCACGAACAAATGATTGACGTGGTGAAAAAATCCATCACCGACGGCGAGGTGTGCGACTGGGTGCGGCGCAACGTAAAAAAATCCCAGGCCGAAAAAGCCGCGCACGCGAAGGACATGTTAAGCCGCCCGCCCGCCAACGACACGGAAGCCGTGGCGCGGCTCAAGATGCGCAAGGAACAGTGTGGCGCGGGAAACCGCGACGACATCAAATGTTTTGTGGATGTGATTGACGCGGATGAAAAACGCCTTTAGTGCGTCGGGAAAATCCCTTACTGCCCGGCATAGAAGGCATCCACTTTGGCCGCGACGTCCTTGTAGCCGATGTCTATTTCGTAGATGAGCTTGAGTTGCTCGATGGCCTCCTCTTTTTTGCCCATGCTTTCGAGCACGCAGCCGAGATTGTAAACGAGGTCCTTTTTCTCTTCGTCAAAAACGGGCTTTTCCTTGATGGCGCTTTGAAGCGTGCGCGCGGCCATGTCGAACATCTTGCGCTTTGCGTAGCACTGGGCGAGGTAATTCATCGCGGCGAGACCCTTGTGCGGATTGTTCTTCGCCTTTTGGAATTCCTGAATCGCCTCGGTGATTTTGCCCGTTTGAAAATATAGCTGCCCCATCTCAAACCGGATCGCCAGGTCCGTCGGGTATTTTTCCACGCGCTTCTGGCAGTCGGTGACCTGGAAATTCAGCTTCTCCGCCTGGAGCTTCTCCGCCTGTTCGGTGTAATCCGGCGCGGCGGGATCGAGTTGCTCCAACTGATAATCGAATTGGCGCACGAGGGTGTCGGCAATGGAGCGTTCGAGTGACGGATCATTGCCCATCTCCGAATTTTTGACGCGGTCGTAAAGCGCCAGTGAGCGTTCGAACTGTTTTTTCTGCGCGTAAAGTTCCGCGAGCTGGCGCACCAGCTTGAGATTATTCGGCTCGGTCTGCAGCCGCGCCTCGTATTCGCCGATGAGCCGTTCGGCCACATCTTCAGTCTTCACGACGCGTTTTTCCTGTTCCAGCGAAACGGCCTGCTGTTTGTCTTTCAGAATGTCGCGGTAGGAGCCCTGGCCGCCTTCGAGCGCGTTGTAGCCGCCCTGGTCCAGCGTCTTGCGCGCGGACAAATCCTTGAGGGCCTGATTCAACTCGCCGTCGTTGGGTGAGTTGCGCAAAAGTTCGGCGAGAATCCTTTCCGCCGGGCCGGGGTCGCCGCCGGTCGTACCCACCGCATAAGCAAATTCAATCGCCAGATTTTTATCCTTGGGTGAATTCTTCACCATGGTGTCCAGCGACATCACGGCGGTTTGCGGCAGATCCAATGCATTTGCCGCTTCCACGATGATTCGATGCGCGGCGGAGCTGTTCGGGTCGCCGTTCAAAACCTGCTCGGCGATGGCCATGGCCTCGGCGGGATTTTTGCTCAATGCCATTTTGGCCTTGGCGATCTGAGGCGAGGAGCCGGCGCCACTCCACATTTTCTTGAAGAATCCGCCGCGGCCGCCGCATTTTTGGAACTGCGCCGCGCGCAGCGCCCTGCGGCATTCAAAAAACCCCGGCTCTTTGTCCAGCACCTGGTTGAACAGTGTGATGGCGTAATCCACATTTTCCCGTTGCACGGCTTCGTTGGCCTTGATGAACAGCAAGCGCGCTTCGCGCGAAACTTCGTTGATGCTTTTCTCTGCCATATTGTTCGCTTGGTTGAATAAAATTGCTTCTGCCGCGGTAAAAATCAACTCCGAAGGCCTTCGGGGTCAACCGCATTGTGCCTTGTGCCGGAGCGCGTGATCCACGAGCACCAGCGCGGTCATCGCTTCCACCATCGGCACCGCGCGAGGCAATACGCACGGGTCATGGCGGCCGCGGCCTTTGAGCGTCGCATTGTGAAATTTTTCATCCACCGTGTCCTGTTCGTGCATGACGGTCGCCACGGGTTTGAACGCGACGCGAAAGAAAATCGTCTGCCCGTTCGAAATGCCGCCCTGAATTCCACCGGAAAAATTCGTCGTCGTAAAAACCTTTCCGTGCTTCGCGCGAAACGGATCATTGTGCTCGCGTCCAGTGAGCGTGATGCCGCTGAAGCCGGAGCCGATTTCAAAGGCCTTCGACGCGGGCAGACTCAACATCGCTTTTGCCAGATCCGCTTCCAGCTTGTCAAACACCGGTTCGCCCCAGCCGGCAGGAACGCCGCGCGCAATGCCTTCGACGATGCCGCCGACAGTGTCGCCCGTGCGCCGCATTTTTTCGATGAGCCGGATCATTTTCTCCGCGGCCGCCTTGTCCGGGCAACGGACAATGTTCGATTCAATGTCTTTGAACTTCACCTGGTCCGGGTTCACATTGGCAACCAGCCGCTGAACCTGCTTGACGTAGGCCAGGACCTCGACGCCGTGACGTTCGCGCAGGATTTTCTTCGCAATGGCACCGGCGGTAACGCGGCCGACTGTTTCGCGCGCGCTGGCGCGGCCACCGCCCTGCCAGTTGCGAATGCCGTATTTGGCAAAATAAGTGAAATCCGCGTGCGACGGGCGGAACTTCGTCTTCATTTCGGCATAGGCTTCGGGTCGGGCGTCCTCGTTTTTGACCCACAGACAAATCGGCGTGCCGAGGGTTTTGCCGCCAAACGTGCCGGAAAGAATTTGCACCGTGTCGGATTCCTGCCGCGGCGAAACAATTTTGGATTGTCCGGGCCGGCGCCGGTCCAAATCGGGCTGAATGTCCGCCTCGGTGAGCTTGAGGCGCGGCGGGCAGCCGTCCACGACCACACCCACGCCGCCACCGTGGGATTCGCCCCACGTCGTGATGCGGAACAGTTGCCCGAAGGTGCTTGCCATGCCGCAATAATGCAAAAAAAACGGGGTGCGGTCAATGCAGCTTGCGTAGCCGCGCTTGTGAAAGCACGGTGAGGCGGGCGACCGGCCGGTGAAATCCGCGTTTTGACAAACGCGGCCACAACGTTTTCCAAACTTGAAACTTGAAACTTGAACCCTGACACTCAAATGAATGAACCGCATCGTGGAACGTTTTGCGCGCCTGAAGCGCGAGGGCAAAAAGGGTTTCATTGTCTATATCGGCGCGGGCGACCCGGATTTGGACGCCACGCGCCGGCTCGCGCTCGCGTTTGACCAGGCGGGCGTGGACGTGCTGGAACTGGGCGTGCCGTTCAGCGATCCGCTCGCCGACGGTTTGGTGAACCAACTCGCCGCGCAGCGCGGCTTGGAATCCGGCGCCACACCACCGAAGGTTTTGAAAACCGTGGCGGCGATCCGGCGCGATTCGCAAATCCCGATTGTTCTCTACATCTACTTCAACCTCATTCACCGCGCCGGCATGGAGCAATTCATCAAAGACGCGGCGAAGGCGGGTGTGGACGGCATGCTGGTGCTGGATTTGCCGCCGGAGGAATCGGACAATTACGAATTGCTGATGCGCCAGGCCGGTTTGTGCCACATTTATCTCGTCGCGCCGACGACGCCGGAAGACCGGATTGAGTTTATCGTCAAACGCGGCGCCGGGTTCATTTATTACATCTCGCGTGAAGGTGTGACGGGCATGCAGGCACAGGTCGCGGCGAATCTTGCGCAGCAGGTCGGTAAAATCCGCGCGCACACGCCGTTGCCGGTGGCCGTCGGCTTCGGCATCTCGAATTCCGAACAGGCCGGGCTGGTGGCGCAAAACGCGGACGCCGTCGTCGTGGGCAGCGCGGTGGTGAATCAAATTGCCAAACACGGCAAATCGCCGGAACTGGTGAAACTCGTGGGCGCGTTTGTGAAATCGCTGGTATCGGCGGTGAAGGTTTTGTGAATCAAAAACAGGATTCCATGCTTCAATTATTGGGCGCAGCCGGTGGATTCTGGGTGGGAGCGCGATTTTGCATTTGAGCCTGCCTGCGGGCCTCTCTCCGTTGCGCATCGGCTTGAATTTGCTCCGGGGTTTTGGGTGTGGCTGGCCCGCTGAAGTCCATACTGGGCAGCGAAAGAAAATTGGCGGCTTCGAGCAGGGCGATTTGTTCGTCGGGGTCCGTCGTGTTCGCGGCCACGGCTTTCAAGGTGGGGATGGCGTTGGTGCTGCCAAACTGCTTGGCCGCCTCGATTGCTGCGTCCCGGATTTCTTTTTCAGAATTGGTCAGGTCGGCCAGAATGTTGGACAGGGAGGCCGGGTCATTGTCCATGGACCATTGCTGGAGGCGGTCCGTCTCGGCGTCAATCGCTGCCTGGCGCTGTTCGGGCGTCAGGGCATTGGTGGAGACTGGCGCGGCGGGAACGGAGGCGGGTACGGGTGGCGGGGCGACACTCACCACTGGAGCCGGAGTCGCGGATTCATTGACGGGAGGAGGCGTGGCTGCGTTCCCCAAATGTTGTTTCAAAAGGAAAGCCGCGCCCAATACGAGCAACGCCAGCAGCAACAGCGCAAAAAAGAATTTCGGTCTCATAAGTGTTGCCCAGCATAAACAAAAAATCCAAGACTGGCAATGCCAGTCTTGGATTGTGTTTTGAAAAATGGAATTAGTCCACGCTTGGCCCTTTGGCTTTGAACGTCACTTTTCCTGTGATCACAGGATAAGAGTCGTCCGAACTTTCGAAGTAACCATCGCCCGAGCCGCTCATGGTGAACGACTCAGTTTCTTTTGTGGCATTATCGCTGTAATTAAATGTTCCCAAACCGCGAATAATAAATGCCTTGCCGTTGTCAAAAACATAGTAAGGGTTATCCGTTATATCAAAGTAGTAGGGATCATCGTGGATGTAAAGCAGGCCTTGTAGTGTGGCCTTGCTGGAATATGTGCCCTTATTATCATTTTCCTTATAGCTTTGCACGTAATTTTCTCCCAAACTGGGATCATCCCAGAAACCCAAGCCATCATCCGTAAGGTCAGCATAGGCATAACTGTCATACTCAACAAAGCTGTAATAGTCTTCATCAATATCAAGACCATCAAGGCGGTAGGAGGCGTGGGTACTCGTGTTGGTGACATAGAAGATGCCATAAACATCCTCCTCATTGTCGTACCAAACAGTGGCGTCATCGTTATAGGCATCCGGGTCATAGACCAATTCCGAATATTTATTCGTGAACCAGCCGTTCGTCGTCACGTCGAGATAAGTTTCCGTCCCTTGGGCCAGAAGATTTAATACGTTTTTGGTTTTAAAACTGCTCTTGGTAACTTTTCCGACAAAAATACCCGAACTGGGGTTGCTGTCGGTTTCCGTCAGGGCGGTGCCGCTCACATTGACCACGCCGGGGATGGCGGAGACTTTGCCTGCGGCAAAAATCATTGCCCCCACAGCCATGGCGCACATCAGTATTTTTTTTGGTTTCATATCGTTTATTTTCGTTGTTTAGTTAAGTTTTAACGCCGGCCAGTTGTTCCTCTTCATCTTAAAAGCCGAACATTGGTAAAATTGTAGGGTGACGGATGATTTTGTCAACAATGAATTATGATGTTCCCGGCGGTTGAGTTCGTCCCGACACTGCCTTGGGAACGAAGAGTTCGTCTCGATTTGGGCGCCGGCCGGGGCGCCGGAACTGGTGAAACGCGTGGACGCGTTTGTGAAGTCGCTGGTGTCGGCGGTAAGGGTTTTGTGAATCAAAAACAGGATTCCACCATTTCAATTATTGGGTGCAGCCGGCGGATTCTGGTTGGGAGCGTGGTTTTGCATTCGAGCCTGCCTGCGGGCCTCCCTTTCGGCTGGAGTGGTTGACGTGCCGGTATCGAAGATGCTGGGCAGCGAAAGAAAATTGGCGGCTTCAAGCAGGGCGGCTTTTTCTTCGGGGTCTTCATTGTTGGCCGCCAGATTTTTCAAAATGGGAATGGCGTTGGTGCTGCCAAACTGGTCGGCGGCTTCAATGGCAGCTTTCCGGACCTCCTTTTCGGGATTGGTCAGGTCGGCCAGGATGTTGGAGAGGGACTCTGGATCATCATTCATGGACCATTGCTGGAGGCGGTCGGTCTCGGCGTCAATGGCTGCCTGGCGCTGTTCCGGCGTCAGGGTGGCAACCGGCGCAGCGGCGACGGGTGCAGGTGGCGGGACATTCGCAATGGTGGGAGCCGTTTGGGGCGCGGCGGGTTTGGTTTCGGTAATGGCGATTGGAGCCGCCGCCGGCGGAGGTGACCCCCGGTGTTTTATCAAAAGAATACCAGTCACGCCAGCCAAGGCGGCCAGCAGGATCAGGATGACGATTTTAGGCCTCATATTTTCTCAAATCATTTAACAAAGCAAAAAACCGATCCAAAACAGCCTCAAGCCATTTTGGATCGGTCTGAATGCTGCCAAAGCTGTGATTAATAAATCACGCCGCTGCCGCTGCCGCTGCCGGTCATACCGCCGCTAACGGGCATGGTTTCGTCTATGTCAGAGGCATAACCGAGGCCGCCAAGGTTTTTAGAACTGAATTTTATAGACGATTTGTAGAGGCCACTGACTACAGCCGAATCACTTTCATTATAGGCATAAGTGCCGGTGACGTTAAACGCGAAGGCATTGTCATCTAGAATTATGAGGTCAGCATCGCTGGCAAAATCAAGAGTGACTGTGCCCGCATCGGAAAATGTCCCTTTTGTCGTGGGAAAATCACCGGTTGACGTGTCAATAGTGTCGGAAGTGTTGAAATAAAAATAACCCAATGTGGTGAGGTCAGCTAACACTACGCCATTATTGATGGCGTAAACATCGGTATCGTCAGTAATTCCGGGGCCAATGGCCAGCATGGTGCCCTTGGCGTATGTAAACTGGCTCAAGACTTGTTTGGAAGTGGCGGTCTTTTTAACAATCTTGCCAGCACTATTAACATAACTGAAAGTCCCCTTGATATTGATCGGGACGTAAAGGCTACCATCAATGACCAGTTTACTACTAGCTTGAGCTTGGTCGGTAGCGAAAGCCATCGCTCCCACAGCCATGGCGCACATCAGAGTTTTGGTTAATTTCATATCGTTTATTTTCGTTGTTTTCGTTGTTTAGTTAAGTTTTAACGTCGGCTCGGTGCCCCTCTTCAGCTTAAAAGCCGAACACTTGCGGAATTGTATGTTGACGGGTGATTTTGTCAACAAGGAATTATAACTTTTTCGACTGGCTGGTTGGAGGCTGTGTTTCCAGGTGCCTGCAATGGGCTTTTCCGGGGTGTCAGCCTTGATGGGGATGGCGGGAGGAGCGCGGGTTTGCAGTTGATGTTTCCCGTGTTTTTTGCACTTAATCCATGGTTGAAACTAGGAAAGCCATTAGACACGGATTTCACGGATTAGCACGGATTCAATCAGTGAAAATCTGTGTAATCCGTGTCAAAAAATATGAAAAACAAAACTGACACCAAAAACCGCTTCGTCATCATCATGGCGGGCGGGCGCGGCGAACGGTTCTGGCCGGTGAGCCGCGAGAAGATGCCCAAGCAACTGCTACCGCTGCTTGGCAAACGCTCGTTCCTCCAGCAGGCTGTTGACCGCGTGCTGCCGCTGGTGCCGGCCAAAAACATTTTCGTCATCACCAACGAGGTGCAACTGGCGGAAGTCCGCAAACAACTTCCGAAAATCCCCAAACAAAATCTGATTGCCGAGCCGATGGGCCGCGACACTTGTGCGGCGGTCACACTCGGCGCGGCGCTGGTGGGCGCGCGTTCGACAACCGGCGTCATGGCGGTTTTGCCCGCCGACCATGTCATTCCCGACGGGGAAAAATTCCAGCAGGTTTTGAGTGACTCCCTCGACCTCGCAAGTCGCGGTCAGGCGATTGTGACGATTGGCATCAAGCCGACCGAGCCGGCGACGGGTTACGGTTACATTCACGTCGGCGAGGCGTTGCCGCCGCCGGCGGGCGTGAAGGCTTACAAGACAGTTTTCCATCGGGCGGAGCAATTTGTCGAGAAGCCGCATTTTGATCGCGCGCTGGAATACGTCAACAGCGGCCAGTATCGCTGGAACGCGGGGATGTTCGTCTGGTCGTTTGTGACCATCACGGAAGGTTTGCAGAAACATCAGCCGGAAATGTATGCGGCGTGCCAGCGCTGGTTCAAAGTGGTGAACCAGCCGGCGAAGCTCGCCAAAGTTCTGGCGAAGGAATATCCCGACATCAAAAAAATCTCGATTGATTACGCGCTGATGGAGCACGCGCAAAACGTCATCGTGGCCGACGGAGCGTTCGAGTGGGATGATCTCGGTTCATGGACGGCGCTGGCGCGGCATCTCAAGGCCGACCCGGAAGGCAATTGCGCCGTGGCGGATTTCATCCACGTGGACGCGGCACGGAATATCATCTTCGACGCGCGCATAAAAAATCGCACACCCATTGCCGTGGTCGGTTTGCGCGATTCCATTCTGGTCCAGACCGACGATGCGGTATTGTTGGCGCACAAAAGCCAGGCGCAAAAGGTCAAAGAGTTGGTCAAGAAACTGGCCGACGACGCGAGGTTAAAAAAGCTGGTGTAGCCGCGTTTGTAAAAACGCGGTTGGATGCGTGTAGCTGCGCTTGTGAAAGCGCGGTTGGATGATTAAGAGATGAACAATTCCGCGTTTTCACAAACGCGGCTACGATGACATGGAAAGGCTTGTTGAACAGAGGGACAATCTGCCACGGCTGCTTCGCCATCATTATCAAGGTCATGCGGTTGTCATGCGGACGCTGACGATGGAGCATCGCGGCACGGGCTGGCTGAACGAGTTGTTTCATTTGCGCTTTCGAGAACTCATGTTGCACGCGGCTGTTCGTGAAAAAATTTGGTGTCCAACCTATTGCCTCATGTCCGACCACGTGCACCTCGTCTGGATGGGAATGAGACGCGAAAGCAACCAACTCAATGCAATGAGATTTCTTCGCCGCCAATTGGCGCCCGCGCTCAGACCGCACAAATTCCAGCACCAAGCCCACGACCACGTTCTGCGTGAGGACGAGCGCAAACGCGGCGCATTCGCACGAGTTTGTTTCTATGTGCTGGCAAATCCGGGCCGTGCAAAACTGGTGGCGGAAGGCGGGGATTGGCCGTTTTGCGGAGTGATTGTACCCGGTTATCCGGCGTTGCATCCAATGCAGGAGGATTTCTGGGAGAAATATTGGGAACTCTACGCGGCCGAGCGAGACAGCGAATCGCCCGCGCCATCTGTCCCGCCAATGCAGTGAAATGTAGCCGCGCTAGTAAAAGCGCGGCCTGCTGATCAACAAATAAATGGAATCCGCGTTTTCACAAACGCGGCTACACAACATGGTGCGCCGCCAAACGCGGCTTGACCTTTTCCCCTTAAAAGGCATTCTGTCCGACTCGGTTTTAAATTATGCAGCACATTAGAAACATCGCCATCATCGCGCACGTTGACCACGGCAAGACGACGCTCGTGGACTGCCTGCTCAAGCAGTCCGGCACCTTCCGCGCCAACCAGCACGAAACCCAGGAGGAGCGCCTGATGGATTCGATGGATTTGGAAAAGGAAAAGGGCATCACCATCCGCGCCAAAAACGCCGCGTTCCAATACAAGGAATACCACATCAACATCGTGGACACGCCCGGCCACGCCGATTTCGGCGGTGAAGTCGAGCGCATCATGAACATGATTGACGGCGTGCTGCTCGTGGTGGACGCCGCCGAAGGGCCGCAGGCGCAAACCCGCTTCGTCCTCCGCAAGGCGCTCGAAGCCGGCGCCAAGCCCATCGTCGTCATCAACAAAATTGACCGCGAGAACGCGAACCCGAAAAAAGTGCTCGACGAGGTTTTCGAACTTTTCATTTCGCTCAACGCCACGGACGAGCAACTGGACTTTCCCTTTATTTATTGCTCGGCAAAGGCTGGTTATGCGGTGAACTCGCTTGATGAACTGCAAAGTGCTGCCGGCATCCTGCCGGCAGGACAGAACCGCCGACAAGATGTCGGCGGCACGTTGACGATGGGGCCGCTGTTCGACGCCATTGTGAAATACATCCCGCCGCCGCGCGCCAAGGCGGGCGACGGCTTCCAGATTCTCGTCGCGAACCTCGATTACAGCGATTATCTCGGCCGCATCGCCTTCGGGAAAATTCTCGCGGGCAAGGTCAAAGCCGGTGAGCCGGCCTGCTGTTTGCACGGCCACGGCAGGATCACCCAGGGCAAAATCACGATGATTTACCACTTCGAGGGCCTGAAACGCATCGAAGTGCCGGAGGCGCACGCGGGTGACATCGTCGGCATCACCGGTTTCGAGGACGTGTTCATCGGCGAGACCATCGCCGACACGCCGGAACGCGGCGCGCTGCCTTACATTCCGATTGATCCGCCGACGATTCAGATGGAATTTGCCGTAAACGACAGCCCGCTCGCCGGCCAGGACGGCAAGCTGGTCACCGCCCGCCACATCTGGGAGCGGCTGCAAAAGGAGATCCGCACGAACGTTGCGTTGCGCATCAAGCAGACCCCCGACCCGAAAATTTTTGAGGTCGAGGGCCGCGGCGAAATGCAAATCGCCATCCTCGTCGAGCAAATGCGGCGTGAAGGCTACGAAGTTTTGGTTTCGCGCCCCGAAGTGCTCTATAAAAAGGACGACAACGGCAGCCTGCTGGAGCCGATTGAAAAATTGTTCCTCGAAATCCCGCAGGAATTCATGGGCGTCGTCATGGAAAACCTTTCCGGCCGCAAGGCTGGGATCACCAGCATGAACCATCACGGCGACCAAGTGACCATCGAGGCGCTGATTCCCATGCGCGGCCTGATTGGGTTCGAGACCGACCTGGTGAACCAGACGCGCGGCCTTGGCGTGATGAGCCATCTTTTCCACGAATACGGCCCCGACCGCGGGGAAATAGCCGCGCGCAAGAACGGCTCGCTCGTCAGCATGGAAAGCGGCCAGGCCATGGCCTACGCCCTGAACATGATCCAGGAACGCGGCCGCCTGATGGTGGAGCCGGGTGACGCCATTTACGCCGGCATGATTGTGGGCGAAAACGCGCGTGAAAACGACATCCCGGTGAATCCCTGCAAGGCGAAAAAATTGACCAACATGCGGTCGGTGGGCGACGGCAAGGGCATCCAGCTCACCGCGCCGTTGAAGTTGAGCCTCGAACGCGCGCTGGAATACATTGACGTGGACGAATACGTGGAAGCGACGCCGAAGAACCTGCGTCTGCGGAAAAAAATCCTCGACGAGACCCAACGCAAGCGTTCCGAGAAATCGCGCGTGATGAAGGTTCTGGAGGCCTGACCGCGTTCATTGCGGCGGGCGGTCACACCGGAGACCGAACGAAGGCCGGAGAAACAGCGCATGACGAAATTCCCGCCGGCGGAGCCGCGGTTGAACGGAGAACCGGACGCCGGGGAATTCCAGCTTCAATTTTTTCGTGCGTTCCGCCAAGATGTCGGCATGGCAGTCAATGCAGCCGAGGCACATCCCGTTCGGAAGTGGTATGCGACCCTGGCCTCGTCGCGGCTGTGGCCCGGGGTCTTGCTGGTCTTGCTGATCTTTCTGGCTTATTTGCCGGCGTTGCGCTGCGGGTTTATTTGGGATGACGACGATTACGTCACGCAGAATCCGTTGCTGACGGCTCCCGACGGGTTTAGACGGATCTGGTTCTCGCTGGACTCGCCGTCGCAATATTTTCCGTTGACCTATACCACGTTTCGCTTGGAATACTCGCTGTGGGGGCTGAATCCGTTTGGCTTTCATTTGGACAATATCCTGTTGCACGCGGCCAATGGCTGGCTGGTGTGGCGGCTGCTCCGGCGATTGCGCGTGCCCGGCGCGTGGCTGGGGGCGGCGTTGTTCGCCTTGCATCCGGTCCAGGTGGAATCCGTCGCCTGGGTCACGGAACGGAAAAATGTCCTGTCGCTCTTTTTCTTTTTGCTGGCCCTGCTGGCGTGGATTGAATCTGCCTTGGACCGGCCCCGGCCGGCATGGCGGTGGTATGGGTTGTCGCTGGCATTTTATGCGCTGGCGCTGTGCGCCAAAAGCACCGCCTGCACGCTGCCCGCGGCGCTGCTGCTGATTTTGTGGCTGAAAGAAAAACCCATCAACGCAGCCCGGCTGTTGCAGATTGTTCCCTTTGTCATGCTCGGCGCAGGCATGGGTCTGTTGACGATGTGGTGGGAACGCTACCACCAACACACGGAGGGATGGGTTTATGGACTTGGCTGGCTGGACCGGCTGTTGCTGGCGAGCCATGCCGTCTGGTTTTACGCGGGCAAGCTGGTCTGGCCGGCAAAGCTGACGTTCAGTTATCCGCGCTGGACGATTGATGGCGGCAATCCGATGGCCTACGGCTGGCTGGCGGCGGGCTGCGGATTATGCATCGTGATTTATTGCCTCCGGCGATTTGCCGGCCGGAACCTCGAAGTTGCCGTCGCGTTCTATGTGGCCACCCTGGTCCCGTTGCTGGGCTTCATCATGCTGGCCACCTTCCAGTATTCGTTTGTGGCTGACCATTACCAATATGTCGCCAGCATCGGTCCGTTGTCGCTGGCGGCGGCGGGCATCGCCATCGCGCTCGGCCCTTTCCGGGAAAGAAAACCGTTCCTGAAGCCGGTGCTCGCCGGAATTTTGCTGCTGGCGCTGGGCGTGTTGACGTGGCGACAGGCGGGCATTTACCGGGACGGCGAAACGCTGTGGCGCGACACTCTGGCCAAAAATCCGGGTTCCTGGATGGCGCACGACAATCTTGGCTTCGCTTTGCTTGAAAGCGGACGGCTGGAGGACGCGATGGCGCAATTCCGCCAAGCCATCGAACTCAATCCAGAAAGAGTGACGCCTCACAACAACCTCGCCTCGGCGCTTCGGGAATGCGGCAGGCTGGATGAGGCGGAGAGTGAATTGCGGAAGGCGCTGGAGTTGGCGCCGGGGGTGCTTAAAATTCACTTCAACTGGGTGAAACTGCTCGAGCAGGAAAAGCGATTGAACGAGGAGGTGGAGGAATACAAAGTGATTCTGCGAATGCTCCCTCCTTCCGACAAAGATCGCATCCGGGTGATCAACACCCTTCTGGCCGACGCCCTCTGTAAACTGGGCCGGGTGGACGAAGCCATCCCCTGCTACCGCGAGGCCTTGCAGCTCGACCCGACCGGCACGGCGGTCCGTATCCAATTGGGCCGGGCATTGATTGATGACGGTGACTTCGCGGCGGCCCAGTTGGAATTCTCCTCCGTGCTCCACGCGGACGCCCGGAACGCGAAGGCGATTGACGGTCTTGGTTATTTGCTGGCCATGCAAGGCAAGGCGGACGAAGCCAAAGCCCGGTACCTTGAAGCCATGCAACTTGACCCGAAGGACGCCTCGACGTATTTGCACTATGCGCTTTTGTTGTCCAGCCAGCAGCAATTCCGCGAAGCCGTGGTTGAATACCGGAAGGCGCTGGCGTTGGATGACCGGCTATTGATTGCCTGCAACAATCTGGCGTGGATGCTCGCTTCGTCTCCCGACCCGCAAATCCGCGATGGCCGGGAAGCGGTTGAACTGGCCGAACGCGCCTGCCGGCTGACAAATAATGAACAGCCGTTTTTTCTGGGCACATTGGCGGCGGCCTATGCCGAAGCAGGACGTTTCAATGACGCCGTAGCCACGGCCGAAAAGGCGCGGGACCTGGCCCGAAAAAACGGGCTGGAAAAAATCGCGGAGCGGAACGGGCAACTGCTGGAATTATATCAGGTCGGCCAGCCTTACCATGAGCCGGCGGTCGGCCATTAACCATCGTCCCGCCTGTCCGGTCAGCGATTCAAGGCCGGCTGTCCCTTGAATACCATTCCGACGAGGCAGACGTCGTCTTCAAATTCGTGATCCACGGAAAACGTGCGGATGGCTTCAAGCAATTCGTCGAACATTTGCCCGGCGGGTTTGGGCAGCAGGTTTTGCACGTCCAGCATCAGCCGTTCCTGCGAATACAACTCCTCGTTGAAGCCCTGTACTTCGTAGAGGCCGTCGGTGAACAGCATCACGAAATCGCCGGGTGCGATGGTGACTTCACTGGTTTGATACGACGGGTTGTCGAACAGGCCCAGCGCCGGTTCGCTGCGGGTGGAAGCGTTGGTGAGCGGCTCGATTTTGCCCGCGGGGCGGTGGAGGAGCAGCGGCTTGGGGTGCCCGGCGTTGGCAAAACGCATTTTGCCGGTCCGCCAGTCGGCCACCAGGTAAAATGCCGTGGTCAGCATTGGCGATCCGGTGCTTTTAAGGATGCTGCACAAATCGGAATTGAGCTTGCGCAAAAAATTTCCCGGTTCGCGCGCCAGCGGTTTCAATTCCTCCGCCAGCGCGCGAATCATGGCGGTGACGAGCGCGGCGCGGATGCCATGGCCGGTCACGTCGCAAATGAAGACGGCGGCTTCCGTGTCCGAAAGGGCGGATACGCTGAAAAAATCGCCGCTCACCGTTTCGGCGGCCTGATAACGATGGACAAATTGAAACGCGCTTTGTTCCGGCGGAATGCCGGGGGGGAAAACCGGGTATTGCTGCGGCAGCATCGTGAGCTGGATTTCGCGCGCCATACGGAGGTTTTCCTCCATGATCGAATTTTTGACGCGCAGTTCCTCGCGGCTGCGGGACAATTCCGAGGTCGTCCGGCGGATTTGTTCCTCGGAATGTTTGCGTTCGGTGATGTCTTCGACCGTGCCTTCGTAGTAAAGCAATTTCCCTTGCATGTTTCGCACCACCCGGCAGTTTTCCGAAATCCAGATGATCGTCCCATCCTTGCGGTAAATTTGGGACTCGAAGCCGCTCAGCGTGTCGTGCTCCTGCATCAACCGGACAAATTCCTCGCGCCGCCCCGGTTCGACGTAAAGCTGGCGCGCGATGTCCTTGATGCTCGCCATCAAGTCCACCGGCGAGTCGTAGCCGTAAATGCGTGCCAGCGCCACGTTGGCCAGCAAATAATGTCCGTCCGGCGTGGTGCGGTAAATGCCTTCCACCAGATGGTCAAAAACGCCGCAGTAATTGTCCTTTTCGTCAATCAACGCATTGTGCTCATGCTGGCGCTCAATCGCGCAACGAAGGGCGTGTTGCAACGCGCGCGGCTCAATTTCATCTTTGGCCAGGTAATCCTGCGCGCCCGCCCGGATGATTTCCGCCCCGAATATCCCGTCATTTGCCGGACCGAACACCACGACCGGCAGACGCGGGATTTTAATGGTGAGCTGCGTGACTTGGAACAGACCGGCGGCGTTTACGGATGGGAGTTCAAACAAAATGGCGTGGTATGAATGGGCCGCCAATTCCCCCAGCCTGGCTTCCACAGTCGGAACCGTGGCGACTTCGGCCACTCCACCGCTCGCGCGCAGCATTTCCGCAACGCCGTGTGCAAAACGCTCGTCGTTGCCAACGAGTAAAACTTTCAGTGGTTCAAATTCCATAGTGCGACTCAGTCCACGCCCGGGGCGTGCCAAGTCAATTCACCGCCTTGGAAAAAGATACAGGGTTGGCTCGCCGCTGCAAGTGGGTTGCGTCGGAGCACCCCTCCTGGGAGCGCTGGCGTCCCGCCGGCGAATGGATCAGCCCGTCATTATGCAGCCTGCCGGCGGAACGCCAGCGCTCCCGGATTCCACTTTCCAAGCCCACCGCCCCAAAGTATCCTGTTTATCTGAAACATCATGCCAGGTGTTTTCATCAAAACCTACGGCTGCCAGATGAACGAGCGTGATAGCGAGGCCGTCGCCGCCCAGCTCGTGGCCAAGGGTTACACCCTCGCACCATCCGAGGCGGCCGCAGACGTGATTTTGCTGAACACCTGCAGCGTGCGAGATTTCGCGGAGCAAAAGGCGATTGGCAAAATGCAAAACATCGCGGCGGATGTGCGCAAGAACCGTCCGGACGTCGTGCTCGGTTTCATGGGTTGCATGGCGCAAAGCCGCGGACAGGAACTCATTGACCGTCTGCCGGATGTGGACCTCGTCCTCGGCACGCAAAAATTTCATCACGCGGCGGATTACCTCGACGAAATCCTGGCCGGTCACCGCGATAAAATCGTGGATGTGGCGGTGGAGCCGGGCAGCGAAGCGACGATTCGCGAGCATCTGCTTTACGGAAATGTTGCTGAAAATGGCGACGGTCACAGACCGCCGCTACGGGTCACCGCCTTTGTCAGCATCATGCAGGGCTGCAATCAGCGTTGCACGTTTTGCATCGTGCCGGACACGCGTGGCGAGGAACGCAGCCGCAGCATTCCCGACATCGTGGCCGAGTGCCGCCAGCTCGTGTCACAGGGGGTGAAGGAAATCACGCTGCTCGGCCAGATCGTCACCAGCTACGGCAAACGCGAAAAGCGTGACACGTGGCGCGTGACGCGTGGCGTGGGCGGTTCTTCCTCGTCACTCGCCACCCGTCACCCGTCACACACCTCCCCCTTCGTCCAACTGCTCGACGCCGTCCACGAAATTGAAGGGCTGGAACGCATCCGTTTCACCGCGCCGCATCCGAGGGGTTACGGCGCCGATTTGATTCAGGCCTACGCGCGGTTGCCCAAGCTGGTCGAGAGCGCACACCTGCCCGTCCAAAGCGGCAGCGACCGCGTCTTGAAATTGATGCACCGCGGCTACACGCGCGACCGCTTTCTCGGCATCATCAAAAAATTGCGCCGCGCGAAACCGGACATCGGCATCACGACCGACATCATTGTCGGCTTTCCCGGCGAGACCGAAGACGACTTCGAACAGACCCTTTCGCTCGCGCGCAAAGTGCAATTCGACAACGCCTACATCTTCAAATACTCACAGCGTCGCGACACGCCCGCGGCGGAAATGCCCGGGCAGGTGCCGCAAAGAATCCGTGAGGAACGCAATCATCGTTTGCTCGAAACGATCAATGAAATCGGCAAACACAAATACGATGCGTTCGTCGGGCAGCAGACGCAAATCCTCGTCGAAGGGCCAAGCAAAAAAAATCCGGCGCGGATGACCGGCCGGACGCGCTGCAACAAGATTGTGGTGTTCGAAGGTTCGGAGCGGCATCGCGGCCAGCTCATGGACGTGAAAATCACCCGCGCCGGCTCCTTCACCCTCTACGGCGACCCGGCCATTGTGAATCTGTAGCCGCGGACGTAAGTCCGCGCTGAAATATTTCGCGAAGACGATCTTCGAACCAAGAAGTTTGCGCCGACTGCACGTCGGCAGCTACAAAATATTGGGTAGCCGCGAGCGTCAGTTCGCGCTAAAATTTACACGTGAGCCTTGAACTTCTCGATGCTCCCAACTTTTCCGGGCGAAAACCTCGTTCGGATTTCTCCCACTATCTGCCGCGGTTGAAACGTGAGTTCTATCAGGCCGACGCCGTGATCTTCTGGACCATGCCGGTTTCCCATCGTCAGCAAGGTTGGCTGACCGACAGTTTTCATGCCGCATTTCGCGAGATGATGCTTCACGCGGCGGCGCGCGAAGGATTGGTTTGTCCGGCTTACTGCCTGATGCCTGACCATATTCATCTTGTCTGGATTGGACTGCGCCGTGACGCCGACCAGTGCAACGGCATAAAATTTCTCCGCGCCCAGATCGGTTCGTTCCTCAAGCCGGCGAAGTTCCAGCATCAAGCGCACGACCATGTCCTGACACCCGCGGAACGGCAGCGGCACGCTTTCAGTGTCGCCTGTGCGGATTATGTCCTGCTCAATCCGTTGAAGGGCGGGTTGGTCAAAAAGCCGGGAGACTGGCCGTTTCTCGGTGCGGTGATTCCGGGCTGTCCGCGCGTGAACCCGTTTGATGCCGGCTATTGGCCGTGGTTTTGGAAACACTACTTCACCGTGCGCGAACCGGGAGTTGAGAAGCGAGTTCTCCCACTGCGCGAAATGGAATGACGGCTGTAGCCGCGGACGTCAGTCCGCGCCAAATTCATTCGGGAAAAAGGCTTCCGAACCGGGAAGTTGGCGCCGACTGACGTCGGCGGCTACGGAACCGAAGTGGCCGCGGATGTGAATCCGCGCTGATCATCTTCCCAATGATTCATTCAGCCATGCGAGTCGCTGATTTAAGAAAAGTTAGCGCCGACTACACGTCGGTGGCTACAAACTTTGCGGCGACCCGGCCATCGTGAATTTGTAAGATTCGAGTGGATGTGAGATGTCTCTGGGTTAAGCACGTTTATTTTTGTATGCACGCCCGTTTGTGAGATAGCCATGGAGATAGTGAAAGCCAGCTATAAAACAGCACTGATTTGCTGTTTTGCGAGGAGCATCCCATTTGTCGGCAAACTTCCCGACAGCCTGTAGGGTGCGGCAAACAGACCACATATATGGATGACCCATTGCACGGCGAGGAGCCTGAAACTGATGGAGCAATGATTGGATATCAGGAGCATCGAAAGAAAATGAGCGGTACGAATGTGCAAGCGCATTCCGTAAATTACGAATAGTTTGAAGGTCTTGGTAAGCCCAATCGTCCAAGAGCCCCAAGGCGTAAGCAAGATTGGTCTTGGCCCAAAAAGAAGACAATGGCCGACTAACCTCGAATAACGGGTCAATGGCGCGCTTAATTACGGCACGACGGCGCACAAATTTGGATCGCAGTAAATGACCAAGCGCGACATCAAGAACATGACAGGCGATAAGAATGCAACCTCTGTCCGATTCTGTATGCATGGCATCTCCAAAGTCTTCGAGATGTATTGGCGCTGTTTTGGCAGGTTTCGACATAATCGATGTTCCGTCGGTTCAAAAGCAAGTTGTAAATTTTGCGGCTTGTCGAGTTCCATGTTTTTGAATTTTTTGTGTCCTTTTGTATCAATTTACTCGCGATTTATCGGAGTTCGTGGTTAGATTTTCATAATGAAGCTGTCAATTTTGTCCATCCTGCTTGGTGCGGGCATGAGTGTGCCGCAGATTTATGGTCTGACCAAACCGGCGCAGTTCGCCGCCGCGGCGCGCAAGTTTCCGCGTTCGTTGCCGATGGGCTGTGGGTTGATGCTGCTGGCCACGGCGTGGTTTGTGTGGAACGTGAACGTCGAACCGATTGCGGATTTCTCGGCTTTCAAACCGTATATGATGGCCGGTTTTACGGCGGTGGGAATTTTGGCGTGTATTTTTGTGCAGGACTTTCTGGCCGTGCGCGGCCTGGCCGTCCTGATGTTGCTGCTGGCGAAATTGATGGTGGATACCGGCCGTCCGCATCTGGGCGATTCGCCATTTGTGCTGGTGATTCAAATTTGGGCTTACCTTCTCGTCGTCGCGGGCATCTGGTTCACGGTAACACCGTGGAAACTGCGCGACATTTTAAATTGGGCGACGGCGACGGAAGACCGTATCCGCATCGGCAGCACCATCCGTCTGGCGTTCGCGGTGTTCGTGCTGCTTCTCGGCCTGACGGCGTTTCACGCGATGTGAGCGCAATCAAACCCAGGATTCTGGTCATTCGCGGCGGGGCCATCGGCGATTTTATTCTCACGTTGCCGGCCATTGCCGCCTTGCGCCGCCAGTTTCCCCAGGCGCACCTCGAAGTGCTCGGTTATCCGCACATCGCACAACTCGCGGTGGCGGGCGGTTTGGCGGACCGCGTGCAACCGATTGAGGCGCGCGGGTTGGCGGGCTTTTTCGCCCGCGGCGGCACCCTTGATCCAGATTTGATGGATTACTTCTCCGAGTTCGACCTGGTCATTTCGTATCTTTACGACCCGGACGAGATTTTCAAAACCAACATCTGCCGCTGTGCGGTTGGTCAGTTCATCGTCGGTCCGCATCGCCCGGACGAAACGGAACGAACCCACGCCACGCAGGTTTTTCTCAAACCGTTGGAACGGCTCGCCATCTTCGACGCGGACCCCGTGCCGCGACTGGCCCTCAACTCTCAACCCCTTGGCGCGGCGAAGCGAAGCGAAGACGGCTCAACTCTCAACCAACTTACCCTCCATCCCGGCAGCGGCAGCGAAAAGAAAAACTGGCCGGAAGCCAAATGGGCCGGGTTGATTCAACAAATCATGGCCACGACCAACTGGAACCTGCTGCTGGTGGGCGGCGAGGCGGAGGGCGAACGCCTGCGACGGCTGGCTGCCGCATTGCCGCCGGCGCGATGTTCGTTCGCGCAAGGCCTGCCGCTTGCCGAACTGGCACAACGAATCCAATCCGGCGCGGCTTTTGTGGGTCACGATTCAGGCATCACGCACCTGGCGGCGGCGGTGGGATTGCCGTGCGTTGTCCTGTGGGCGGACACGCTGGAGGAGGTTTGGCGTCCCCAGGGCGAACGGTTGGTCGTTTTGAAGGAAATCACCGGCGTGCAGGCAATCAGCGTGGAAAAAGTGATGAACGAATTGTGCAGGCTGGTGGGTGACGGCGGGAAACTTTTGCGCGATTTCCATTGATTCGCCTTCAATTCCCGACCTAAAATATCTGTAACATGGGTGCGAGCAATCCATCGCGGCGGCGCGTAGAAGTTGAACAAATGGTCCGGGAGGCCGTTTATCAACGGTTGGACAAGCCTTTGCCGACCGGTGCCGGCCCGTCGAAAGGCTCAAAGCCGGAAATCGAGGCCTTTTTCAACTCGCCGCAAATTCACGGATTGAAACTGCAAATCTGTGACATCGGCCGCCGCCTCTGGCAGCGAGCCTATGTGGACGGCAACGGCGGCAATATCGCCATTCGCGTCGGCAAGGACATCGCGCTTTGCACGCCCACACTTGTCAGCAAGGGCTTCATGAAACCGGAGGACATGTGCCTGGTGGATTTCAAGGGCAACCAGCTTTTCGGCGCAAAACGATGCACCAGCGAAATTCTCGTGCACCTGCAGATCATGAAACGCCAGCCGCGCGCGGTGGCCACGGTGCATTGCCATCCGCCGCATGCCACGGGCTTTGCGGTGGCGGGGATTGTGCCGCCCACGTGCCTGATTCCGGAATTTGAAGTGTTCGTTTCCGCCGCCATCGCGCCGTATCGCACGCCCGG
>Ga0187868_1000722_pt1 | contig 25579 bp, 25 predicted proteins | sample June2016WEW_13_4_FD_133014 | JGI IMG/M metagenome (GOLD analysis project Ga0187868, IMG submission 133014) | Peatland microbial communities from SPRUCE experiment site at the Marcell Experimental Forest, Minnesota, USA - June2016WEW_13_40 | ecosystem: Environmental > Terrestrial > Soil >... | reverse complement strand
GCTGCAATTTCGTTCAACTCCAGCTACGGCGACGGTTTCCCCAGCACTCTGGCTCAGATCGGCACCACGGGATCTGGAGCGGTGAGCTGCTCGAACGCAGAGTATCTTGACCCGCTGCTGACCACTGGGAGCAAGAGCGGTTACAGCTTCACGATGACGGCAGGCGCGGTGGTAGTTCTAGCGGCCAACGTTCCCGCTGGCTGCACGGCTGGCTATACGGACGGCTACGTCGTACAAGCCACGCCACAAAACCTAGGCACGACTGGGCAGCGCGGTTTTTGCTCGGATGCTACGGGCGTGATCCGGTACAACGCTTCGGGTACCACCACGGCCGCGACCCCACTCTGCACCGACACGACAGTCCTGGGTCAGTAGTAGGGATATGCATCACGACGAGTGTGTCTGCGAGACGGGAGGGAGACCATCTTCCTCCCTCTTGTTTCTCACTCGGGATGAGATTGAGGAGGCGGGCAGCTGCGAGGCTGACTCAACAGAACAAGGCAGCCCGAAGCTGATAGTTCGCGCGTGGCGATTCGCTGATACGGGTTAGGGTCACATCCGCGACCGCAAACGCCCCGCCTAAACCCCTGCGCGCCTCTGTGCCGCTGCCTTTTCTCTTTTGCCTCTTTGGGTTGCATGACGTCGGCGGGCCGTGGATCAACCTGATCGGATGGCTTGAAGACCAATGAGAGAAATCCTCAGCGCATCCCGTCGGGGCTAATGCCACTCTTTCCGAAACACCTCGCATCAAGAGCGTTAGCCTGTCGTGGCAAGCAATGGATGATGCGGCTCCTTCTGCTTTCCTCACCTCCTTGCCTCTTTGTCTCTTTCTCTCCGCGCCTCTGTGGCTCTGTGGCTGCCGTTTGTGCTACGCTTTCATGTAGACGGGAATCGTCGTGGCCGCTTTTTGGTTCGGGGGGGGCGCTATGGCATCTCGTTCTTTTCTTCGCTCATCTAAAGAGAGTGGGGATTCATAAACAGCTATGTCTACAACCTTGGTTCGTCCTCCGCAGCGAAAGCGAGAAACACTCGGGCACGCGGTGATCCGTTTCTGCGGCGATTCCGGCGACGGCATGCAGATCACCGGGAACCAGTTCACGAATACTGTCGCGTTGTATGGCAACGATATCGCAACTTTTCCGGATTATCCTGCTGAGATTCGCGCCCCTGCAGGCACCCTGCCGGGCGTAAGCGGATTCCAGGTTCACTTTTCCTCGCATGACGTTTATACGCCCGGCGACAGCGTCGATGCACTCATCGCCATGAATCCCGCGGCGCTGAAGACGAATCTTTCCGATCTGAAGCCCAACGGAATCCTGATCGTTAACCTCGACGATTTTGGCGAAACCGATCTTCGCAAGGCGCAAATGACCTCGAGTCCCCTCGAGGACCATTCGCTCGATGCCTACCGTCTGTTTCCTGTCGAGCTGACCAAGCTCACGCGCGCTTCGCTGAAGGATTTAGGCCTCGATAACAAGACCGTCGACCGCTGCAAGAATTTCTTCGCGCTTGGCATGTGCTACTGGCTCTACAACCGTTCGCTCGATACGTCTTTGCGTTGGATCGAGGATAAATTCAAGAGCAAGCCGGCCCTCGCGCAGGCCAACCGCACGGCGATGCAGGCGGGCTACAGCTACTGCGAAGCCACTGAGGCGTTCCAGGTCAGCTACGAGATTCCGCCCGCGAAACTCGCGCCGGGCTTCTATCGCAATGTCAGTGGCAACACGGCGCTCGCGATGGGTTTCGTCGCCGCATCTCAGAAAGCGGGGATTCCGCTCTTTCTCGGTTCGTATCCGATCACGCCCGCTTCAGACATTCTGCACGAGCTTTCGACCTACAAGAATTTCGGAGTCGTAACCTTTCAGGCCGAGGACGAAATCGCTGCCATCACTTCGGCGATCGGCGCGGCCTACGCCGGTTCGCTCGGCATCACCACGACTTCCGGCCCGGGCATGGCGCTGAAGACCGAAGCGCTCGGCCTCGCGGTTGCCGTCGAGCTGCCACTCGTCATCTGCGATATACAGCGCGGCGGCCCGTCCACCGGCCTCCCGACAAAAACCGAGCAGGCGGATTTGCTGCAGGCGCTGTTCGGCAGAAATTCCGAGGCGCCGATTCCCGTTCTCGCGCCCGCGACGCCGGGGGACTGCTTCTGGATCGCGCTCGAAGCGAGCCGCATTGCGATCAAGTACATGGTTCCCGTGATTATTCTTTCCGACGGCTATCTCGCGAACGGCGCCGAGCCGTGGAAGATTCCGGACGTTTCGCAACTGCCGGAAATTCCGGTGCATTTCGAAACCAACGCGGTGAACTTCCGTCCCTATCGCCGCAATCCGGAAACGCTCGCTCGCCCGTGGGCAATTCCCGGAACTCCGGGGCTCGAGCATCGCATCGGTGGACTTGAAAAGCAGGATGTCACTGGCAACATCAACTCCGAACCGCTGAACCACGAAAAAATGGTCCGGCTGCGCGCCGAAAAAGTTGCAGGCATTGTCCAGGATGTTCCGGACGTCGTTCCGGCGGGTGATCCGTCGGGCGATTTGCTCATCGTGGCCTGGGGGTCGACGCACGGCGCGGTTACGGCGGCGCTCAAGGCGCAGCGCGAGAAGGGCCGTCGCATCGGCCACGTTCACCTGCGCTATTTGAATCCGTTGCCGAAAAATCTCGGAGAGGTTCTCGGGCGCTACGACAAGGTTCTCGTCCCGGAAATGAACATGGGACAGCTCGTAATGCTGCTGCGCGCGAAGTACCTCGTGGACGCGCACGCCTATAACAAAATTCAGGGCAAGCCTTTCAAGAAGTCGGAAATCGAGAACAAAATCGAGGAGCTGCTCGACTAGTTTTGGTTTTTAATTCGAGCGGGGCGAGAAATCTTTTTTTGCAATGCTGTTAGGAGAATTTGAATGACCACGGCCACTTTGCCGGTGTACACGAAAAAAGACTTTCAAACGGACCAGGAAATCCGCTGGTGCCCGGGCTGCGGCGACTACGCGATTCTCTCCGCCGTGCAGTCCGTTTTTCCCGAACTCGGTATCCCTCGCGAAAAATTCGTCGTGATTTCGGGAATCGGATGCTCCAGCCGCTTTCCGTATTATATGAATACCTTTGGATTCCACACGATTCATGGACGCGCGCCGGCGGTTGCGACGGGATTGAAAATTTCGCGACCGGATCTGGAGGTTTGGGTGGTCACGGGAGATGGGGATTCGCTTTCCATCGGCGGGAATCACACGATCCACATGCTGCGCCGCAACGTCGGTTTGAAAGTACTCATGTTCAACAACCGGATTTACGGTTTGACGAAGGGCCAGTTTTCGCCGACGTCCGAAATGGGCAAGAAAACAAAGTCGACTCCCTTCGGCTCGGCGGACCGGCCGTTCAATCCGATTTCGCTGGCGATCGGCGCGGAGGCGACGTTCGTCGCGCGCTCCGTCGACGTCTTCCAGCAGCACCTCAAAGACACTTTGAAAAAAGCGGCGGCGCACAAAGGTTCCGCCTACATCGAAATTTTGCAGAACTGCAACATCTTCAACGACCACGCGTGGGAATCGCTCACGGAAAAAGACGCGCGCAGCGAACACGTGGTGCAGCTCGAGCACGGCAAGCCGCTGATTTATGGCAAGAACCGCGACAAGGGAATCCGGCTGAACGGCTTCGACATTGAGGTCGTCTCACTGGGCAACGGCATCACGGAAAAGGACTTGCTGGTCCACAACGAGCGCCATCCAAGCCCGGAGTATGCGTTCATGCTCGCGCACATGGAGCAGCGGCCTGGTTTCCCGGCTCCGATCGGCGTGCTCCGCTCGTGGGAGGATGTGCCGTGCTATGAAGACGTTATCAATTCGCAGATTCGCGACGTGACAGCCAAGCGCGGCCAAGGCGATCTCGCGAAGCTCCTCAGCGCGGGCGATACCTGGGAAGTTCGCGCCTAAAAAAATAGCTTCAGTTCGAACGATCTGATATCCCCACACTGTAGCTACACCTCGAATCATCTCATATTTCAATGCTAGAGGTATTTAAGGCCCTTAAAAGGGCCTTAAATGTCGATTTTTGCCGTTTTTTGCACGTTATCCGCGACTAGACGGCAAAAGAGGATTAGCGGGCCGGGGAATTAGCCTGCGGAGCGCGGTTTTGCGCCAAAGTGGGGCGCGATCCCGGCGTTGCGGGCATCAGTGCGAGTGCGCGGTCGCGCGCGGCGGCGAATTCGGTCCACTCGCGCTTCGACACCGGGTCGGCAGTCGGCAGCGGCAATTTCTCGAAATTCAAAAACTGGCCGCGCAGCTCGATTCGGAAATCGAGATGAGGTCCGGTGGCGAGACCCGTCATGCCGACGAGGCCGATGCGCTCACCCTGCGCGACGCGCTGCCCATTGCGGACGAGAATCCGCGAGAGGTGCATATAGTAGGTCGTGTATCCGTTCGAGTGCTGGACCTTGATGAGATTTCCGTCCCCGCCTTTTGGTCCCGCGAAAATCACTTTGCCGTCGCCGATGGTCTGCACGGGCGTGCCGATGGGCGCGCCGTAGTCGATGCCGAGGTGCGGGCGATACTCCTTCAAGATCGGATGGAAGCGGTGATAGCTGAAGTGCGAGGTGATCGGCGCGGCGAATTTCAGCGGCGAGTGCAGGAACGCCTTCTTCATCGATTTGCCGTCGGGCGTGAAGTACACGGGATTTCCCGCGGGATCGTGGAAGAGCACGGCGCGATAGGCGCGGCCGCCGTTGTCATATTCGGCGGCGAGAATGCGGCCGTAGGCGAGCGTCTCGCCGTTCGCGAGAGTTTTCTTTTCGACGACCACGCGGAAGGTGTCGCCGGGGCGCGGGTCGGTGTAGAAATCGAGATCGAACTGGAAAATGGCGGCGAGGCGCATCGCGAGCTCGGGCTTTTCTCCGGCGTCGGTGACGGCCTGGAAGAGCGAATCGTCGATTTGCCCGCCGACGCCGACGGTATCGGTCTGCGACGGAATCGTTTCGATCTCGGAGCGGAAGTCGCCGTCGTGAGGCGCGATGGAGAGGACGCGGTCGGTATCGATGTTGTAGCGCACCTCGCGCAGCTCGCCGAGGACGGAGCGTCCGATGGCCAGCTCGTTTCCGGCGCGGAGATGGCGCATGTCAAACACGGGTTGCGCGGAAGCAATCACGCGCGCGGCGGTGGGCGAATCGATGCCGAGGCCTTGCAAAAAGGATGCGAAGGGAAGTCTGGCGGGAACGGCCCGCTTGGTGAAGAGGATGACTTGCTGCTGGATGCGCAGCGCTTCGTCACGCGCGGCGGAGACCTCCGCGGCCATCCGGCTGTCCGCGGAATAGCGGACGTGATACGACCAGCCGATGCAGCCCGCAGCGGCCAGCGCGAATGCCGGCCAGAAAATCCATCGTCCAAGATTGTTCATTGCCTCGCCGTGCCTCCGTTTGAAAGCGCGAACAGCGTATCGCACGGGCCGTGCGATAGAAAAGCGAAAATGTGAGTGGTGATTCGTAATTAGTGACGAGTGGTGAGTGGAGTGATTGAAGCAGGAAGTAAGCACCGGCCCGTCCCTTGTTGGTACGGTGCGACCGGCGTACTGTATGTTGCAAAATGATCTTTGACGACCTATGGCGGGCCGAATGGCGGGCAGCACGCGCACACAAGCGTATTCGTGATAAGTATGATCCGCTAATAGAGGCCGCGCAGAAAGAAAAGAACGAACGGGACTACCACTCCGCTGTTTCGGAGATGATGTTTGAGCTTGACCTTAACGATGAACCGGAATTGATACGTACCGAACGGCTGCTAAGACGGGCGCGAAGGTTAGGCATACCGGTTCCGCCAAAACCAGCCTTTGATTCACCTGAGAGGGACAATGATCAGAATTGGGTGTTTAACCAGTCAAATGGTAACTGGTTTCTCAGTGACGCGAAGGAGTTGGAGTTACGACAGCAGGTCCGCAAGGAAGAGGCCGATAGCTTTGACCATCGATGGCGGTACGTCACTCGGGTCATCGTTCCTATCGGTGGCTTGATAATTGGCATCCTTGGCATGATTATGGGTTTCCTTTCGCTGATACACTCTCTACGGGCAAGGTGACGGATTCCATCACGATTTCTAATCACAACGCTCTTACCGCAGAGATGAAAATATTGTAGTCATGCCTCAGTCTAGTCGCAAAACGGCTTTCAACGGTGTTGCCAGGGCCCAACTTTTTGAAGTAGCGGGAGTCTTTCGTGAAATCAAATAGGACGAGAACTACTGCTTTATATACGGCCGAATACAGGAGCGCTTGACTCAAGCCTTCTTTCCACCGGCCTTTGGCCGAATTCTCTGTGAGTCTTTTGCACTCGACACAACACAATTGGCGGCCGTGGTGCTTTACGTAGAATTCTGGGCGGAACTGCTCGCCGACGAACTCAGCGGCAGGTATTTTCTTGTTGCTGACATTGAGTGGGTTTGGATTTTGACGGAGGTGGTCCATAAGGCGGTCGTTGAAGGATGTTTCATGTTGCTTTCCCATGTCACGGAAAACACGGTATTCCCTGATTTTCCTTACCAGAGCCACGACGATCTTCTTTTCTTTTTGGCCTATTCGAACTTGTTTCTCGCGGTGTCTTCCCATATAGGCCTCCTCGTAAGCCCGCCGGCATTCTTACTTCACACCGGGGGCCTGTGGCCGACCCTTTCCGATTCTCCCGTTTGCTTGAACGGCAACGCTGGCGCATGATACCACTTCGCTAGTTCCACTTGCAGTTCATTGATGCTGGTGGGTGCCCGCCGGTGAAAATTTGACGTCGCGGGTGAAGGGGGCGGTCCCTTCTGATCGCGCGTAGTCACATCAGAGAATCGGAAGGGTGGGCCACCCGCCTTTCACTTCTTGCTCGCATTGTCCCTGATCCTCTTGACGGCTTCGGCCGTCTCACTCGCGTGCTCGGCTATGCCGTTTACGTCCGCGCTTACACCAGCCATGTGACCAAGAATTTTCTTGAGTGTCTCGGCGATGCGGTGCAGGTTGTAGAGGTACCCAATCCCGAGGACTGAGAGGATGGCGAGCGCCCATGCCAGGTCTTGAGTCACAATGCCTCCTGTTGCGCACGCTCGCAACTGACTGGCATCTCGTCGTATGTGCGCCCGTCAAGTAGCCTTCCAGCGCGTGATTTCCGCACTCCGCCCCACTGCTTGAAGAAGAATGGAATGCGAGATTCTCGACACTGCTTCTTGATCGAGATTGCCCATTCCCGCTTCATGGGTCTGGCTCCGTACCCGCTCTCGCCGCCCACGATAACCCAGTGGATGCCTGAGAGATCCAAAGCCCCCAAATCCTCGAGGAGCGGCTCGATCGAAAGAAATCGAACCGAAGCAGGAGCTGACCGAAGCTGTTCAATTCTTGGTATTCCGCATAGCCTGTTTTCTACACTCACTCCCCACCAGATGTGTGCTCGATCTGCCGCGAATCGTAATCGAGTTTTCAGTAGATCGCGCATCCGAGCGGAGCGTTTTGTGAGCACTTGGTATGTGTGCCAATGGGCCTTCACCATCGTGCTGGCGACCTCAGCGATGTAATCGTCTGGAATGGCCTCGTGAAAGAGGTCGCTCATCGAGTTGACAAAAATACGCTTCGGCGTTTGCCATGAGAGTGGAGCGCCCAGTTTCTCGGGGACCACTCGTAAATCGAAGCCTTGTTCAAAGGGATGACCTTCGACTCCCCGAAACCGTTCTGCAAACGTCTGCGCGTAGCAGTGAGCACATCCAGGACTGATCTTCGTGCAGCCGCGGACGGGATTCCATGTGGCGTCCGTCCACTCGATAGATGAGTTCAGGGCCATGTGGGTTCACTCCTCCGTTCCGAGATTCAGAAATCGCTGTCCGGATGCCTGAATATCCGTTGCTTTCCGCCAAAACTTTGCTCCGAGTGGGTGCCGGCTCGCGAGAACCATGAAATAGAGCAACAAATTGTTCTGGTCGCTGCGAATGTCGATTTCCCGGTCTTGAACGGTTTGGTATCCGAGACCGCGTAGTTCGTTCAGATACCGGTTCAAAATTCTACGTGCGATTTGAGAGGTCGGTCCCCCTGCCTCCACATCTTCTCGCCAGCCGTTACCCCCGAGGAAGGCGGACAGTGTTGCTCCCTCGGCCTGCGTGTACAGTGGCAGATTCATTCTGATACCCATGCCGAACTGAATCGTCATCAGGAGGTCCATTTTGCGATTGTTCACAAGCTGCTGAATCGTACGGAACTGAATCTGGAGACCCGTTGGGTCGATGAAGACTAGCGTTAGATGGTTGGCCGGCGAGGCCGCCCGCACCGCGTCGATGACGGCGTTACAGTCGCCTTCGATCAGCGAGATCTGCGACGACTTCGAGTGACCGCTGAGTCGCCGCTCCAGATTCGAGAGGACTTCGGGAACATCGACAAAGACGTACCGCGCGAAATCGCACTTGAGCGCCACGAAAGGCGAACCCTCCACCTCCTCGCCGGTTCCCCGGATGACGTTTCGACCGGGACCCGAAAAGAGATCGATGTACGATAGTTTTCCTTCCCATTTCCGACCGACCCCCCGCGTGAAGATGTTTAGGTAGCGTTCTAGGTAGTAGTTTTTGTCGTGGACCCACGGGCCGGTCAATCTCGCGGGTAGTCCATCTGCGGCGGCGACGGGCGTTTCTGGCGGTGGCAGGTGGTCCGTCCTTTCCGAATCTGCCGTTCGCTTGACTAGCGAGGTAGGCGGATGATACCACTTCGGCAGTTCCACTCGCAGTTCATTCGGGGCGGGGGCGGGAAGGTTCCAAGGGCAGCCCGTCCTACGTCAGGGCAGGCAGGACTAGGGCCTCAGGTCTAACGACCTGAGCTACATTGGGTTCCTCGTCGGTGAGAGAGACCCTTCGGCTCATCCGCCATGGCGGACTCAGGGCGACAATGGTTCGGCTCCCTCGGCATGCTCGGGACAAGTTGCGCTCACCACAGGTTCCTTGTCGGTGAGAGAGACCCTTCGGCTCACGATGTTCGCTCAGGGTGACAATCCTCGTCGGATTGTCACAACGGAAGGCAAAGGCCACGGCGCCCGCCTGAAAGTTGGCCGTCCCGCAGAATCGTCCGGGACGCAAAATGCGCGCTACGAAGGCAAGAGCGTGGCGGCGCGTGCGATTGCTGGATGGGCGGCGTCGAGCGAAGGATGTTCGCCGGGCATGGCATGGATTCGGCTGCGCTCACCACAAGTGCCATGCCCCTACGGAGAAATGGGGCCGAGCGAGGCAAGCCTCGCGGAAGCGGGGCGGGAGCCAGCTCCCGCACTCCACAGAAGAAACGGCGAGGGCCACGGCGCCCACCTGAAAGTTGGCCGTCTCGCAGAATCGTCCGGGACGCAAAATGCGCGCTACGAAGGCAAGAGCGTGGCGGCGCGTGCGATTGCTGGATTGGCGGCGTCGAGCCAAGGATGTTCGCCGGGCATGGCATGGATTCGGCTGCGCTCACCACAAGTGCCATGCCCCTACGGAGAAATGGGAGGCCGAGCGAGGCAAGCCTCGCGGAAGCGGGGCGGGAGCCCTTCGGTGAGAGTTAGACTGCGGAGGAACGAAAGGCAATGTGCCCACCTAAAGGTGGGCGCTACGAAACCCAGGGAGCCGGCAAGATGCCGGCGCTACGTACAGCGTGTCCCGCAGAATCGTCCGGGACACGAAATGCGTGCTACGAATGCAAGAACGCTCGGCGGGAAGAGAGATTCCTCGTCGCGCAGAGGCGGGACTCCTCGGAATGACAAGCAGGCACGATTAGGCACGCGGAATCAGAGAGGAGGATCAGCCGAGAGCACACGGCCGGCCTAAAGGCCGCCGCTACGAAAACAGGAGCGCGAGGCAAGCCTCGCGGAAGCGGGGCGGGAGCCCTTCGGCTTCGCTCAGGACAGGCTAGCTCCCGCACTCCACAGAAGAAACGGCGAGGACCAAGGCGCCCACCTATAAAGCAAGGTGGCCGCTACGAAGGCTGAAGCGTCCCACCCTTCGCGGGAAGGCGCGAAGGATGGGGCACCCGGCGCAGTCGCCGCTGAGGGTTAGAAGTTCAGTTCGAAGTGGAGGACGTCGTGAATCCGGTAGTCACGGTCAATCAGGCAGATGTGATCACCGATCACGACATACCGGTATCCCCGAGGCGGCGGAGCTAGACGCATATACAAGTCGCGCGGCACCGGTCGAATGGCCCGTCGCATTTCGGGCGTGAAAACAAATCCTTCGCGAATATTGGGTTCCCATTCCCGATGCCAATACCGGCCCTCTTCGTGCCGAAAAGCGTCGTGATGATCGCGGTACCAATCGCGGGCGGCCTGGCGATCGTGATCGTTGAAGTGGTCGTGATCGTGGTGATCGCGGTCCTGCGAACCTTGATCGTGATGATCGCGATCGTCATGATCCTGCGCTTGAGCCAGCGTTACGCTGAGAAATAGAGCGACAAGCAGCGCTGCAGCGGAAGCGAACCAACGTCGAATCTTCATGAAATCCCCCCTGTGACACTTCAGCGTGCTGGAGCATTTTCACTATACGTACTTCTTGAGAGGGAAAGATGTCTCATTCGAGACCATGGGCTAAAGATACCCAGCTGACTGACATCTGGATATGCCGATGTCTTCAGCGCCATGCACCCATCCGGGAAAGATAAGGTGCCCGCCTCCCTCGGCTGCGCTCGGGACAGGCGGGACACGTTCGGTCGCCGCAGCGACCTCAGTGCAAGCGAGTTGGGCACCTGGCGAAAAGGCAAAAGTCTCGGGTCTCCGACCTGAGCTACATGACCCGAGGTACATGAACGAGCTAAACGAACACGGGAATTGTGTTCGTTTATGGACAGACGCCTGAAGTCGCCAGGTGTTATTCGTGGCTTTAATTATTTTGGTCTCTCGGCGGCGCATTGGGAGAGTTATGCTCAATGACAGGACAGAAGTTCCAGGTGAGGAGAATTTGAGATGAAGAGGTTCCGGGTAGTCCTTTTGTTGATTGCCCTCGCGGGCATGGGAGCGCTTGCGTCCGTGGCAAAAGCGCAATCCGCCGCCGGCGCAGGGACTTCGTCCAGCAGCGCGGCTTCACCATCTCCCAGTACAGCGCAGCCACAAGTGGGCGTGACCTACACGCGCCCGACGGAGAAGACGAAGCTGCGGAACTACGTCTTCGACGCATTTGGCCCTTATCCGATCCTCGGCGCCGCGATTTTGGGAGGGATTAATCAAGCAGACAAAACGCCTCCGGATTGGGGGCAGGGCGCGGGAGCGTACGGCGAGCGAGTGGGGTCTGACTTCGGGATCGCGTTGGTAACGACGACGACGCGTTACGCGCTGGCGAAAGCCTTTCGGGAAGACACATTGTATTACCGGTGCGAGTGCAAGGGCGTGCTTCCGCGGTTGGGTCATGCGGCAATTTCGACGGTGACGGGACGATATGGTGACGACGGCCATCGCCGGTTTTCATTCGCCGCGTTGGTGGCGCCCTACGCCGGCACCATGACGGCTGTGTATGGATGGTATCCGGGGCGCTACGGCCCCAAAGATGGATTTCGGATGGGCAACTACACCCTGTTAGCGTTCGCGGGGGAAAATATCGCGCGCGAGTTCATCTACGGAGGACCCCACACGCTGTTTCACCACGCCGCACGCTCGTCATTTCCAGAAACGGAAACCGAAGCGGCAGCCGACTCGCATCCCTGAGCAGGCGCCGGGCGCTGGATGCTGCACAAAAGCCAAGGCGCCGGACTACGAAGGCGAAGAGTCAGAAGAAAGAAATACAAAGGCCCCACCCTCACAGCGCGAGAGCCCTTCGGCTCCGCTCAGGACAGGTGGGGCCCCTGAAGGTCAAATGCAAAAGCTTTAGGCTAGGCTTTGGCGCGGACGGGCCGGGCCATCTTCTGAGCCATGAGGAGAAGAAGCTTCTGGTTCTTCTCATCCGTGCGGCTCAGGAGTTTGCGGAACTTGTCGAGCGTCCGGCCGTTCTTGCCCGAGCTGCCCCACGCGATGTCGTCTCCCGACTTGCGCTTGGGGAGGTTGGGGAGCTTGGGGGGTTCTTCACCGTCGTAGAAGAGCTGGTAAAGCGGAACTTCCATCGCCCGCGCGAGCTTTTCCAGAGTCTCGATTGCGGGGACCGTGTGCCCGTTTTCGACACGCGAAATGTAGCACCGGAGCAAGCCGGTGCGCTTTTCGATGTCGCCCTGGGAAAGTTTCTTTTCTTCGCGCAGAGCGCGCAATCTATCAGCTATGACCATATTTGTGTCCTCTCATCGTTCCAAATGTATTCCAACAGGATAGTAATTAAGTGCCTGACACAGCGTACAGCAGAATTTCGCTAAAGGGAAGACGCGCGGTAGAGGAAATTGGTTTCGCAGAGCGGCGGGTTTGGAAGGCTGCCAAAGAACAAGTGGCTAGTGATTAGTGGCTAGTGGCTAGTGATGCGGACGCGGCGGGCGAGACGGATGGCCAGCATCGAGCCAAGAATTGGCGCCGGGCACAGCGTGCTGTGCCCCTACGGATTCTGAACGAAAGCCAAGGCGCTCACGGCAGGTTGACGGCGGGGGCGTGGCGCGCTATCGTGCGTCCCGTTTGGCCGCAAAACGGGACAAGCGCCACACGAAGCGGAGGGTGGACGATGAAAATGAAAATGTGCGTGGTGGGAATGGTCCTGCTGCTGGCCATCGCGTTTCTCGATGCAAAGATCGCCGCGGCGCGACCGGGTCCACAACAAGGCCCGGCGCCCGCTTGGAACCCGAGCGCCATCAAGGAGTGCGACCGCGCGTGTCTGGTTGGGATCATGGACGGCTACATGAACGCGATCTTCAAGCACGATCCCAAGGCTGTGCCGCCGCTGGCGCTGGACGTCCGAATGACGGAAAACACCGGGCAGATGGACGTCGGCGAGGGAAGGCTGTGGCGGTCGCACGTGGAGCCGACCAGTTTCAAGATTTACGTCGCCGATCCGGTGGCAGGCCAGGTCGCCGAACAGGCGCGATTGAAAATTGAGGGCCGGGACGCGCTGGTGGCGGTGCGCTTGAAAATCGACCGCGGGAAGATTCTGGAGATCGAGCAGCTGTGGGATACAAATATCAATCAGGCCGCGATTCCGCTGCTGACGACGCCGCGGGAGACGCTGGTGAACGACGTTCCCGCTTCGCAGAGGACATCGCGAGAAGTGATGATTCGCGCGGCCAACTCATATTTCGACGCGCTCGAAGGCGATGACGGCAGCATCGCAGCGTTTGCCGACGATTGCGTACGCCATGAGAACGGCTACCAGACCGTGAACAATCCGCCGCCGGGAGGGCGCATGATGCCCGCGCCGATGCTTCCTGACCCCAATACGGAGGCGGGCAAGAAGCAACTCGAGTTCAGCATGATGACGTGCAAACAGCAGATCGACAGCAAGACGTTCGCGTACATGAAGCACATCCGGCCGCGACGGGCGCTGATCGTCGACGAGCAGAAGGGACTGGTGGCGACGTTCCCGCTGTTCGTCCACGACGGGACGAGGCGCGGCGCTCCTCCGGACGCGCCTCCGGGCATGCTGCAGAATCTGGTGACCATGGAGACTTTTGGAATCCGCGGCGGGCTGATCCACGAAGTGGAGGTATTCCCGTTCGTCACGATTCCTTATGGGCTGGGCAATGGGTGGACGGAAGGCTCGGGGCGGTAAGGCGAATTCGGAAGAACTGATCCCGCGATTATCGGCTGTTCCGTTTTGCGCGGCCGAAGAGAGATTCTTCGACTGCGCGCGTCGGCCGATCATCCCGCAAAAGAGCGGGACGATCGGAAAAGCAAGAACCGGCGCGCTCCGCTCAGAATGACGGTGGGCACCGAGAGCTGTAGAGAGGGGGGGCAGAAGATGCGAGGGAAGCTGCTGGTGATTGGGGCACTGTGCTGTCTGGCCGTGGCGATAATGGCGGGGAAATTCACGCGGACGGTTGCGGCGATGGGGCCGATTCCTGTGGATTGCGATCGCGCCTGCCTGGAGGGGCTCGCGACTCAGTATCTGGCGGCGCTCGTGGCGCACGATCCAAAGAGGCTGCCGCTCGCGGCGGACGTGAAGTACACCGAGAACGATCAGGTGATGGACGTCGGCGACGGATTCTGGGGCACGGCGACTGCGGTCGGGGGATACAAGCACTGCTTCTCCGATCCGGTGGTCGAGCAGATCGGCTGCATGGTGACGATGCACGAAGGCGATCACATCGTGATCATGGGGATGCGGCTGAGAGTGGAGCTCGGCAGGATCACGGAAATCGAGACGACCTACTACCGGCAGGGCGGTGGAGGGCCGTCGAACGCCGCGGGGCTCGATACGAGCCAGCCGGAGGCGCTGTGGTTCAATACGGTGCCAGTGGCGCAGCGAGTGTCGCGCGCGCAGTTGATCGCGACGGCGAACATGTATTTCGCGGGACTCGAGAACAACGACGGGAAGGGCGTGTATCCGTTCACCGACGATTGCGACCGCATCGAAAACGGAATCCACACGACGAACAATCCGACGCTGTCGCCGAATGCGCCGTTCAATGCATTTGCGCTGGGATGCATCGCGCAGTTCAAGAGCGGGTACTACGCGGTGGTCACGCGGATTCATCACCGGCGGTTTCCGATTGTCGATGAGGAGCGGAGCGTCGTGTGGGCGTACGTGATTTTCGATCAGAACGGCACGGTGCAAACGATTCACCTCACGAATGGCCAGGATGTCTCGATGAAGAATTTCAACCGGCCGTCGAGTCTTGAGGTGACCGAGGCATTCAAGATCGAAAACGGCAAGATCCGGCGGATCGAGATGGTGGGATCGGGGCTGCAATATCATTTGAATACGACGTGGGGCGGGATCAGCGACAAATAGGGCGACGCGTGCGAGTGCTGGATGCGCGGCGGCATGACGAGAATTTGTGCCGGCGGGGAACCAATACTTGCCGCGAGAAAGGCAGCGCATTGGAAGGCGCTGCGCGCCGTCGTTTTTGTCGCACCTGAAGGTGCGACCCCCTAAAGAAGCGAGACCGGGGTGCGACGCGGATGGACGGCGTCTTGCCAAGGATGTGCGCCGGGCACGGCGTGCCGTGCCCCTACGGGAACCAGCGAAGGCGCGCGATCGAGCTGGATAGTCGACGTCGCGCCAAGGATGTTTGCCGGGCGAAGCAAGCTTCACCCGAAGAAAAAGCGGGAGCAAGCTCCCGCACTCCACATGAGCCCCGGCTGGTGGGCGGAGTGAAAGGGAATCGGATCACATGAAAAGGCGCTTTTATATTGTGGCGTTCGCGATCGGCGCGGTTTGCGGATGTATGTGCGGAGCTGGAGCCGCGCGGGCGCAAGCGCCTGCACCTACTGGCTCCCAGTCTCAGACGCAACAAGCTCAAACGCCCCCGGCGACTACTGCGAATCTTGCAACGGGGACCGAGACCGGCATCGGGACATTTCAAACGCACTGCATGGGTTGCCACGGAAATCCAAACGTGCCGCAGGCGCCCGCGCCGGACGCTGTCCGGCAGATGCCTCCGGAAAGAATTTACGACGCGCTGACCACCGGCGTGATGAAACCGCAAGGCGATAGTCTGACGGAAGATCAGCGAAAAATGCTCGCGACGTTCCTAAGCGGGCGGCCGCTCGGCAGCCTGAAGGCCGGCGACGCTAAGGACATGCCGAACCATTGCGCGTCGAACCCGCCGCTACGCGATCCGTCCTCCGGACCCGAATGGAACGGATGGAGCCCCGATGTGGTTAATTCGCGGTTCCAGACTGCCAAGGGTGCGGGCCTGACGGCAGATCAAGTGCCGCAATTGAAATTGAAGTGGGCGTTCGGCTATCCGACGGGGCTCTCTGCGTTCGGCCAGCCGACGATTGTCTCAGGGCGCGTTTTCGTGGGAAGCGATATCGGTTACGTCTATTCGCTCGACGCGGCCACCGGATGCATCTACTGGTCGTATCAAGCCAAAGGCTCAGTGCGCAGCGCCGTCACCGTGATGCGAGTAAAGGGGCGCGGTGCGACGAAGTACGCAGCCTATTTCGGAGACGCGCACGCGAATGTGTACGCCGTGGACGCGCAGAACGGGCAGCAGCTGTGGGTGACGAAGGTGGATGAACACTTTGTGGCGCGGATCACAGCGGCGCCCAAGGTCTATAAGGACCGCGTGTACATCCCGGTATCGTCTTCCGAGGAATTTTCGTCTTCCAATCTCGACTATTCCTGCTGTACCGGCCGGGGAAGCGTGGTTGCGCTCGACGCAAGCACGGGAGCGCAAGTGTGGAAGACCTACGTGGTCGATACGCCGAAGCCTGTGCGCAAAAACTCGAAGGGCGTGCAGCAGTACGCTCCGTCCGGCGGTTCGATCTGGAATTCGCCGACCATTGATGCGAAGCGCGGCGCGATCTACGTGGGAACCGGCGACGGGCAGACCGAGCCGGCGCCGGATACCACGGACGCCATAATGGCACTCGACCTGAAGACCGGGAAGGTTCTGTGGTTTTATCAGGCGCAGGCGGGCGATGCGTTCATGGGCGGATGCAGCGATCCCGCGACGAGAACCGACAACTGCCCGAAGGTGAATGGGCCTGACCAGGACATCGGCAACTCGCCGATTCTGCGCAAGCTGGCCAACGGCAAGAGCGTCGTCGTGTTCGGGATGAAGAACGGGACGGTCACGGCGCTCGATCCTGACCGGAACGGGGCCGTGGTGTGGAGCATCCACGCCGTCGAAATACCCAAAGGGCAGGAGAATTCGTTTGCGGCGCATCTGAACGGCGTGGTTTGGGGCGGGGCCGCGGACGATCAGAACGTCTACTATGGGCTGCAATCGGGCGGGATGATCGCGCTGAAGCTTGCGACGGGCGACGTGGTTTGGCGTGCAAAGTTTCCGAAACCGGAAGGCGCTCGCGTGATCAATTCGGCCGCCGCAACGGCGATGCCCGGCGTCGCATTTGTGGCCGGATCGGACGGAAAGCTGCACGCGGTTTCGACCGTCGACGGCCACATTCTCTGGGAATACGATACGGCGCGACCGTTCGAGACAGTCAACAAGGTTGCGGCGAGGGGTGGAGCGATTGCGTCGATTGGACCATCGATCGTGAATGGGATGCTTTTCATCGGCTCGGGCTACGCCGTGACGGGGAGCAATTCGGGGAATGTGCTGCTGGCGTTTGCGGCGCAGTAAGCGGTTGAAGTCTTTCCAGGTAGCTCGTGTCTCAAGGTTGTTTCGCAAGCCGAGCAAACAAACCGATGAACCCGGCTTAAGGGACTTCCCGACATAATCCGCGGGTGGCAGATGGACTGCGCCGTGCCAAGCATGTGCGCCGGGCACGGCATGCCGTGCCCCTACGGAACTGTTAGCGATGTGGGTATTGAGGGACGGATGAGCTACGTCGAAAAGAATCTGATTGCGGGCGAGAAACTGGTTTACCGGACGGGAATTCATTGGAGCGTGCTGTTCTGGCCGTTCGTTTTCACCGTTCTAGTCGAGGCCGCTGCGCTCGCGATATTTTACTTTCGTCGCGACCTCGTGATCGTTGCAGCTGCTTTGATTGTCGCGGCGGCGATCCCGTTGATCTACGCCGTTCTCAAGCGAAATGCTACCGAGATTGTGGTGACCAATCGCAGAGTGATGATCAAGACGGGAATGTTCAGCCGGCGATCGCTCGAGATCATGCTTCCGAAAGTCGAGAGCATTGGAATCGATGAGTCCGCATTCGGACGGATGCTGGGATACGGAAGCGTGATGATTCATGGAACCGGCGGGACGCCGGAGCCTTTTCGGAAGATCGCGCACCCGTCCGAGTTCAGGAAGGAAGTGCAGCAGCAGATCGATACGCAACGGTGAATTTGAACTGGCGCGAGCCGTCAGCGGCAGGGAAAAGCGTGGCGGTGCCGAGGGGCACCCTGCGAAAGAGAAGCATATACATTCCCCCTGCTGCTGTATAATCCGCGCGATCACTTTAATGTCCACTGACATCTCACGCAGCCCCGCGCAGGACGCCGCCGCTCCCCGCCCGCGCCGACATTTTCTCGGCACGGCGTTGTGCGTGGCAGCGATCGCGAACGCGCTCATCCCCGCCGTCTTTTTTTCCGAAACGCACCTCTTCGGCCATGTGGACCCCCGCTACCGCGCTCTGATCGCCGCCGTAGTGCTGGTCGAATATGGGATCGCATTCCTGCTTCTTCTGCTGCACGCGAATGTGGGCTTTGCGAGCGGCTACGCCGTCGCGACGGCCGCCATCGTTACGCTGGGCTCTGCCGCGCTCGCTTTCATGACCGTGGATTCCGGCGGTTGGGGCTGGAACGTGCTGTACGCGGAGCTTATCGTCCTCGGTGGGTTTGCCTTCGCCGTGTCGTCCAACATCGTATTTCTCGTCGCCAGCATCCGATACGCTCGTGCCATACACCCGCGCCTGCACCTTGGCGGATTTTCCCTCGGCGTTGCCGCTTCGCTCGCTCTCGTCTTTCTCTACACACGAATTCTTTCGTAGCGTCGCCGAATCCCTGCAAAAAACGCGAAGGCTCGGCCACGCGGCGCAGAAGACCGCCTCTTGCCTGATCGCTGGACGGGACTCGCCGACCAGCTGTCCCCAAGTACCATTGACTTTCGCTTTTAGTTCGCCTAGATTTAAGCAAGCTGAAACTGTGTTTGCTGGGGGTCTAGGATGGCGCTGACGAAACGGCAAAAAGAGGTGCTGAATTACCTGGTGGCGTTCATCAACAAGAACGGCTACTCGCCGAGCTTCGAGGAGATCGCGCACGCGCTGAAGCTGACGTCGCTCGCGACGGTGCACAAGCATCTCTCGACGCTCGAGAAAAAGGGATTCATCCGGCGGGGCTACAACCAGAGCCGGTCGATCGAGGTGATGCAGCTGCCGAAGCAGGTGCGCGAGGAGATTATGGACCGGCACGTCGTGGAATTGCCGCTCGCCGGGACAATTGCGGCCGGGCGGCCGCTGGAAGCGGTCGAGGAGAATGAGTCGATTTCGCTTGCCGATTTCACGCGCGGGCAGCACAACTTCGTCCTGAGGGTGAAGGGCGAATCGATGCGCGACGATCACATCCTCGACGGGGATTTCATCGTGGTCGAGCAGACGCAGGTGGCGAATCCGGGAGAGATCGTGGTGGCGCTGGTGGGGGAAGACGAAGCCACGGTGAAGCGTTTTTATCGCGAGCCGGGCGGGAAGATTCGTCTGCAGCCGGCGAATTCGTCGATGGCGCCGATTATGGTGGCCGCCACGGATGTGAAAATTCAGGGACGCGTAGTGGGAGTTCTCCGCAAGTATTGAGAGCGAGTGGCTAGTGATTAGTGGCTAGTGGCTAGAGAAGCGTGATTCGTAACTCGTAACTCGTAACTCGTGATTCATTGCTCGCCGTCGTCGCCCGCTCTAAATTCACCAGGCCCTCCATCGCATCGCAACAAAGCAATTATGTCGGGGCCGTGAAATGCGCCGAGGCGGCAGTTGATCGTCACGGCGACCGCGTATCTGGCCGCACCCGACACGGCAGTTTCGGGCTCACTCGGACCGTAGTACGCATGGAACATGCCGAAGCAGTTTCGAAATCCTCAATTTGTGCCAAGTCCTCCTACATCCACTTGTCGATCGATGCGCTCCTGCCGTGGTTCATGTTGGCCACCTGGAAGAACGCATTGGCTTGGCCGCCGCAAACGACGAAGTTAATGTCCGCGGCCCTGGGGAAAAACGGGATCAGTGTGTGTTCTGGGACCTTGTACCAGGTGGCATAAGGCTCTCTTCCCTGCAGCGCGATTGGATACAAGTGAAAGGAGGCTAAGAAGGACTCCCGAAAGTCCTTCGCCGTGCGCACCGTGTTCTTCCACAACCAGTCGGAGAGCTTTTCCTTGGTGTCGTATCCCTGCTCGACCAGACGATTTGCCACCAGCGGGTCGCAAATCACCAGCGCGCCCGATCCGCCGACCATGGATTGGAACATGAAGCTGATCTGTTCGTCGAACATCGCAATCTGGGCTCCCGCGCCCCTCGCGCCGTGACCCTGGCGGAGGTCCGGCCCGTCGAATATACTGACCACGTTTTCCTCGGGTTTGAATCCAAACTGTACGTGAAGAGGAGTCCACGGGCTGTTCTTCTCGTCCTCCGCAATAACGCAGTTGTTGTAGTCCAGCTGGTTGCCCTGCCCACCTTGATAGGTGTCGCCGAGTATACCGCCGTTGGTGAGGTTCTTGCCCATCAACGTCCACGATCGCCCGATGGTAGCGTTGGACTGCGCGAAGGGACCGAGCGCGCCAAGGCCGTAATTCATGTTGAGCTTGTCGCGGATGGGGCCGTTGATCACGATCGCGGAGCTCGACGATGTCGTGGAGCCGAAGAGTCCTAACGGGCCCACAGATGCCATGGCAAGCACCACCGGAAAAAATTCCGGCCTGCATCCCGCCATTACTGCGTTCACAGCGACCTGCCTCACCGTGTACCCCCACCGCGCGGACGTGTATCCCACACCTTGGAGCGGCGTCCTGAGCACTTCGTCCGGACTGTGGCTCGTGCCTTTGAGCATCGCCTCCACTTTTTCTTCCGTGGGGATGATGATCGGCATGTAGTCCGTCATTCCATTATTCATGAAGATTTCTTGCAGGTTATCCGCGGTGTCCGGACCGTAGGTAGCCGGTCCTGCAGGAATGGATTGCATCCCGGTCTTCGTCTCGTCCGCCGAAAGCGGCACGGTCAGGTCGTCAATGATCTCCTTCATGATCTGTTTTCCCGAAACCGGGTCGGGATTTACCAGATATGCTGCGAGTTCCTCGTCGGTCTTGCCCCCCACAGGGTGAGGAGTGAAGACTTGACGTAAGTGCGGCATGCCTTCCCTTGCCGCAGTGAGGTTCGCCAATTCCGTGTAGGCCTTGGTGCACATCGGAATTGCAGGGACGCCCATCTTTTCCATCGTTACGCAGTGACTCACGGTCGCTGGGGCGCAGCCTCCTCAATGCCCAATGGCCATCACAGTCGCGTAGGCGTTTGCCTTGATTTCTGCCCAGAGCTTTGGGTCGTCTGCGCCATAAATCCCGGCCTTCTTCCGGAAGACGGTCTTGACGCCGGGCATGTTCTCTTGAAACCAAGCCTGCATTTTTTTCAGGAGCGTCTCGCTCCCAAGGAAGCTAGTGGCGTCGACCACGTAGATGGTCTTCCCGTCGAGGGAGCTGGCGCGAGGAGCCATGGAATAGAGCTGTATGGCCGGCGGAGTTCCTTTCGGACTAACCGCCGTCAACTTCGGCTCGCTTCCCGCAGTGCTGTGCGCGCCTTTTTTCTTCTGCTCAGCTTCCACCCCCGAGCCTGCCAGAAGCGCCGGAGACATACCCAGCAACGACAATAGCTTTCGTCTATTAACTTTCATGGATGAACTGCCTCCTATACTTTGGCGATTTTCCGCGCACTATCAAATTCGGATCACGGCAAACTAAAAGCAACGAAGCAGTTGCCGGACGCTCCGATCAAATATTGTTTGCCATCCACTTCATATGTGATGGGATTTGATTCAGCACTCGTACCACCCACCGTAAATTCCCACAACAACTTGCCAGTTGCGGCGTCGAGCGCGAAGAAATTGCCTTCGTCACTCACAGAGAACACCAGACCGCCCGCGGTCGCGAGAGTGCTGACCTCCGCGGGAGCAAGCAACCGATATTCCCACTTCAACTTGCCGGTCGTTGCTTCAAGGGCGCGAATTGCACCGTAGGAGTCGTCTCCGGAAAGAGCGTTTCGCCCGCCTCCACCGAAGTCGGGAAAGTGGACTTTCGGCTGGCCTGCCACGGTGTACGCGCCAATCTCACGAGCTGAGACGTAGAACAGTTTTGTCTGAGGGCTGTAGGAGGGGCTGTTCCAATTCGTGCCTCCATGACCATCGGGATAGACCAAACTTCCTTCGGGAGTTGGTTCCGTGTTGGGCAACACAATCGGCCGCCCGTTCTTGTCGAGCCCCTTAGCCCAGGTTTGCGTCACGAAGGGGACGCCGGCCACGAACTCACCCGATACACGATCCAGAACGTAATAAAATCCGTTGCGGTTCGCCAGTGCCAAAAGCTTTCTGGGTTTGCCCTCCACCGTCTCGTCGAACAACACAGGAACTTGAATTGCATCCCAATCATGTGTGTCGTGCGGAGTAAACTGGAAATACCACTTCATTTTCCCCGCATCGGGATCGATGGCAAGCACCGAGTCCGAGTACAGGTTGTCCCCTTCCCTGTTACTCCCGTTGTAATCGGGAGCCGGATTTCCAGTCGTCCAATAGAGCAGGTTGAGCTCCGGGTCATAGGATCCGGTGCCCCATGTACCTGCACCGCCCGTGCCGGACATATCTTTTCCCCACGTTTCCGAACCAGGCTCGCCCGGATTTGGAATCGTCCATACACGCCAGAGCCGTTTGCCCGTCTTCGCATCGTAGGCGTCTACAAAGCCCCGAATTCCAACGTCTCCTCCGGAAATCCCCACAATGATTTTTCCATCCAGCACACGAGGTGCCCCCGTCATGGCGTACCCTTGACCATTCTCGTCAACGTGGACACTCCATCTCACGGCGCCTGTTGTGGCGTCGAGCGCTACAAGGTGCGCATCGAGGGTCTCTACATAAACCGTATTATTGAAAACCGCTACTCCGCGATTCGAGCGATGCACTCCAATGGTAAAAATCTTTTCCGGAAGATGCGGTGACCAGCTCCAGATCTTCGTACCCAGGCGCGCATCCAGAGCCGTAACCGTGCTCAGCGGTTCGGTGACGTACATGATTCCGGACACGACAACGGGAGATGTCTCAAATGGCTGAAGAGGGTGATTGGGCTGGTATATCCAGGCCGGTTTGAGGCTATGAACATTCTCTCGGTTGATCTGCGTAAGCCTTGAAAAGCGCTGGGACTGATAATCGCCGCCGTACATCAGCCAGTCTTGAGGTGTGTTGTCGGCGTGCAGCAACTGTTCGTAGGACACGTCTTGAGCGAGCAATCTCGCCGGACCCGACAAAAGCGAGAAAACAATCACCAGCGCATATAGGAAGGTTTTCATTGTGCGCTCTTCAAACTCATGAGATAGGCCACCAGGTCATCTTGCTGCGCCGCGGACAATTTGTCCTTGAAGCTCGGCATGAAACTCTTCCCGGGTTCCTTTTCCAGGGAGCGCAGATCAGGCTTCCACAATCCGTGGAATTTCCCGCTGGCGTCCTTCAGAACGATCGTAAACGAATCTTCGCCGACGCGCACGCCCTCAACGGCGCGTCCGTCCTTTTCGACCGCACGGAACATCAAATATTGAGTCCATTTACTGCCAAAGGGGCCGTCTCCCACCTGGGGCAAATTCGCGCCGGGATCTTGCAATCTCGCCTTCAAGTTCGTGGCTCCCCGCACAGCGCCAACCCGGGTCAGCTCGGGTCCGATGCTGCCGCCTTGGCCGGCGATCATATGGCAAGCCGGGCAGCCGCTGGAGTTGTAGAGAGCTTCGCCCTTCTTGGGATCGCCCGTTACTACGCCAGAGGTTGTTGGGCTGTTCAACGTTCGGAGATAGGCCACAATGTTTGCTGCCTCTTTTTCCGAGACGGTGGAAGATCCCGGCATTGCCGTGCCCGCGATTCCTCTCCTGATGATCCCTTGCACCGTTGGATCGCCTAAGCTGGCTGGAACACCGTGAAGATCAGGACCGTCTCCGCCGCCGGCATCCGCTCCGTGGCACGCAGAGCAGTTCTGCGCAAATAGACGCTTGCCTTGTTCAAGATCGGCCGGCGCAGCTGGCGCGGCCGCAGAAGCAGGAGAGACCTGTGCAGTCGGAGATTCCTGTCCAGCGGCCTGAGAGACGTGAAACGCATTCAAAATCAGAGTCCACGCCATGAAAGCCAAAGCGACAAGCCGGAAGCGCCTGACTACATTCACGCAATCCCCCTACTCACCCTTCGCCTATCCCGTGCCAGCGTTGGAATGAATAACATAGAGGCCGTCCCGCCGCCAGCGTTCCGTTATACCTCCGACCATGTTCAACGTGTTCTCGCTCTGGTTCAGCACGCTCTTCCGCCTCTTCCGTACGCTTTCGCGGAAAGCCATTTCTGAGTCTCTAACCTAATTCCCGAGCAGTCGGCCACTCGAAAATTATCGTCGGACCCGACTTCCCAGCAGTCACATGGACGAGCAGTCGGATTACCGGAGATTGAGTCGCTAGGGTTTCGCTGGACAAAGGTCTAGTAATGCCCCGGACACAAGTGTCCCAAATTGGGATTGGCGTGGATTTCGCAGCGGAATAGATTGATAGCCCCGGTCCGTATCCGATAGCTGTTTCCGGCGCAATTGGGCCCAAGGAGGTAGGGTAAATGTGGGGAGATAAAAAGCAGGAGACTCCCGCTAGGACGCCGCTCCCGCAGCAGCCTAGACCGAACGTATCGCCTGCGACATCCATTCCTGGGGAGGCAAAAACCATGGCACCTTTGGATTCGAGTTATCCGACGACGACCGACCGGCTCAGCGGAAGCGGCACGGCCCGGCTCGGAGCAAGCTTGCACGTAAAGGGCGAGATCACAGGCAACGAAGACCTGGCCATCGACGGAAGCGTCGAAGGGCTGGTGCAGCTCGAAGACCGCAAACTCACGATCGGCGCGAGCGCTCGCTTGACGGCCGATGTGATCGCGCGGGAAGTGGTGGTGTACGGCAATGTGAAGGGCAATCTTCGGGCGCGCGACCGCATCGAGATCAAGAAGGACGGCTCGGTGGTCGGCGACCTGACGACGGCCCGGATCATGATCGAGGACGGCGCGTACTTCAAAGGCTCGATTGAGATTGACAAGGCCGGCGAAGCGGCGAGCGACAACGACCTCGACAAGCCCGCGTACACTCGCACGACGCGCGCTGCGGCGACAACCGCAACCTCAGCGGACTAATTCACACGCATTCCAACCGGCGAGCGGGCCGCGAAGACGCGGTCCGCCGCTGACCTCCTCGATTTGCGCTCGGAATTATCCCAAGAAGGCAGCAGACAAATGCGGATTTGTACGGGCGCAGGCGATCCGTGCGCGGACGTGTGCGTGTGCGTTAGGCTGAGGTCAGGCGGACGAGATAGTCGCCATCGGACGGCTCGAATTCGACCTTGTCCTCGCGCGAGAGCCAGCCGATGGCCATGAAAAAGATGCTCTGTGGCGCGTTGACCTCTTCCATCAGAGCGGCGAAGGTGAGAGGGCCTTCCTTCGAGAGCGTTTTCCAAACGGCGCCAGCGGTTTCCCCAATTTGCGTGTAGCTCACGGTGTAAGCTCCCTTCGAGGACTGGCTCTTGAAGCGCTCGAGCCAGCAATACGCGGCGGCCCGGCGAAGCATGCGGTCAAACAGCTCGGGCTGCGAGGGGCCTGCGTTGGCCAAGGAAAGCATGATCGAGGTCACGCGAAACAGCTCCGTGACGATATTCGTCAGGATGCATTACACTTTGATGATCGAAGCGTAAATAGTCGTGGAAAGAATCAACGCGGCGCGGCGGATGGGCGGCATCGAGCCAAGCATGTGCGCCGGGCGCAGCGTGCTGCGCCCCTACAAAAACGATCTCGACAGCATGAGAGTCTTCGTAGGGAAGCCTAGGCACATCGTATCCCCCTGCGTCAGTGAGGTAGTAATCCAGGAAGACGGGAGGAAGCAAGCAAAGTTCGAGGGGGGAGTGAGGAGCGAGTTGCTCGAT
>Ga0187868_1000707_pt1 | contig 25894 bp, 19 predicted proteins | sample June2016WEW_13_4_FD_133014 | JGI IMG/M metagenome (GOLD analysis project Ga0187868, IMG submission 133014) | Peatland microbial communities from SPRUCE experiment site at the Marcell Experimental Forest, Minnesota, USA - June2016WEW_13_40 | ecosystem: Environmental > Terrestrial > Soil >... | reverse complement strand
CGCCGACACCAGCCTGTCCAACATCAAGGACATGATCCATCAACACCGGCTCAATCGCATCGTGGTCGCCTCCTGCACCCCGCGCACGCACGAGCCGCTGTTCCGCGAAACCCTGCGCGAAGCGGGCCTGAACCCGCACCTGTTTGAAATGGCCAACATCCGCGACCAATGTTCCTGGGTGCATTCCGCCGTGCCGCAATCCGCCACCGAAAAGGCGGTTGAACTCGTGAAAATGTCCGTCGCCCGGGCGCGCACGCTTTCGCCCTTGGAAGGCGGAACGCTCGCGGTGGACCAGACCGGCATTGTCATTGGCGGCGGTCTGAGTGGCATGACCGCCGCATTGGCGCTGGCCGATCAGGGATTCAACGTGCATCTGGTCGAGCAAGCCGACCGTTTGGGCGGGACCCTGCACGATATTCATCGCACCTTCGAGCACGACGACATCGCCACCTTCACCCGCGGCCTAATTGATCAGGTCCAAAAACATCCGCACATCAAGTCGTACCTGGAAGCTGAAATCTCCGGCATCAAAGGTCACATCGGCAAGTTTGCCGTGACGCTCGCCAAGGGCGGCGCGAACTTTGAAGTTTCCGGCGACGCCATCATCGTGGCCACGGGCGCGCAAGCGGCCAAAACCACCGACTTTTTATACGGCAAGTCCGACCGGGTCCTGACCCAGGTTGAACTGGAACAACGGTTGCACGACAAGACCTGGCCGGCGAACGGACAAAACATCATCATGATCCAGTGCGTCGGCTCGCGCAACGAAAAGCATCCGTACTGCAGCCGCATCTGCTGCTCGATGGCCGTCAAAAACGCGCTGGCCATCAAAAAACTGGACCGCGACGCCAATGTCTATGTGCTTTACCGCGACGTCCGGACCTACGGCTTCCGGGAAATATACTATCAGCAGGCGCGCGAGGCCGGGGTGGTCTTCATCCGTTACACGCCGGAAGCGCCGCCGCAGGTGACCGACAACAACGGGTTGGTCGTCACGCTCAAAAGTCCCGACCTACCTGAACCGCTCGCGATTGAGGCCGACAATGTCGTGCTCAGCACCGGCGTGGAAGTGGATTTGAAGAACAACAAGCGCATCTCGGACATGCTCAAGGTGCCGCTCAACGCCGACGGTTTCTACGTGGAAGCCCATATGAAACTGCGCCCGGTGGATTTTGCGACCGAAGGCATATTCCTCTGCGGCCTGGCCCATTCGCCGAAGTTCATTGATGAAAACATCTCGCAGGCGCGCGCCGCCGCCGCGCGGGCGTCCACGGTGCTGTCCAAGACGCAGCTCGATGTCAGCGCCCAGGTCTCGTACGTGGACCAGCAGAAGTGCATCTCCTGCATGACCTGCGTCACGGTTTGCCCCTATTCCGCGCCCTACTGCAACAAGGACGGCAAGGGGCAGATCGAAGCCGCCAAGTGCATGGGCTGCGGCATTTGCGCCGCCGAATGCCCGGCCCGCGCCATCCAACTGCATCATTTCGAGACCGACCAGTTCGAGGTGATGATCAAGCAATTGTTCCCCGGTGAAAACGTTGAAAACAGCGCGGCCTCGCCCCGGCACGATGAAACGTTAGTGGAACAGGTCTAGCATGATTGCCAAAAGAAACATCCAGACGGTTTGCGGAGCCGGGGTAGGGCGCGCAGTCCCCAGCGCGCCGTTTGGCAGCAGGCTCACTCTCGCCATGAACCTCCTGGGAGCGCTGGCGTCCCGCCGGCTGGTCGGGAGCCAAAAACCGAAATTCGCCGGCGAGACGCCAGCGCTCCCAGAGTGCGAGTTGTCTCGACTCGCAGCGGGTACGGTTTTCCCATCCGTGTCCATCCGCTCGCCTCGGCGAAGCTTGGCGAAGCCGGGTGTTCATCCGTGGTTAAAAGTTTTTTCGCAAATGGCATAACCCATGAAAACCGAAGTATTTGAACCCAGGATCGTGGCCTTTTGCTGCCACTATTGCGCCTATTCCTCGGCGGATTTGGCGGGGGTCATGCGCATCCAGTATCCGCCCAATGTGCGCATCATCCGCACCCCCTGCACCGGCCGGCTGGAGACCGAATACTTCATGAAAGCCCTTGAAAACGGCGCGGACGGCGTGCTGGTGGCCGGCTGCCTCGAAGGCGGCTGCCATTTCGTGGAAGGCAACCTCTGCGCCAAACGCCGGGTCAATTACACCCGCGACCTGCTGGAGGAAATCGGCATCGAAAAGGAACGTCTCCGCATGGTCAACATTTCCGCCGCCATGGCGCGGCCATTGGCGGACACCATCACCGACATGGTGGAAACGATACGCAAACTGGGCCCCAGCCCGATGAAACCCAACGGCAAATTAAAACAGGAGAGCTGCACATGATCGTCGCACAAAGAAAAAACATACCCGAACTGCTGGCCATAGTGGAAAAACACCGGAAGGTCCTCCTGCTCGGCTGCGGCACCTGCGTCACCGTCTGCCTCGCCGGCGGCCAGCGCGAAGTCAGCATCATCGCCTCCGCCCTGCGCATGGCGGCCAAATTAAAAGGCCGCCCCCTGGAAGTCGAAGAACTCACCATCGAACGCCAGTGCGACAACGTCTTCCTCGAACAAGCCGCCGAAGCCATCAAGAGAAACGACGCCGTGCTATCCGTCGGTTGCGGTGCCGGCGTGCAGGCCATCGCCGAGCGTTTCGCCAGCAAACCCGTTTATGCCGGCCTCAACACCGCCTTCATCGGCATTCTGGAGGAACGGGGAGTCTGGACGGAAAAATGCGCCGCCTGCGGCGAGTGCGTGCTGCATCTATACGGCGGCATTTGCCCCATCACCCGATGCGCCAAGAAAATGATGAACGGCCCATGCAGCGGTTCCCGCGAAGACCGGTGCGAAGTCAACCCCGACCGTCCGTGCGCCTGGCAATTGATTTACAAACGGCTGAAAGAAATCGGCCAGCTCGACCGCTTGAAAGAGCTCAAGAAACCGAAAATCTGGCGCTCCAGCCAATCCGGCGGCTGCCGCAAAATCATCCGCGAAGATCATCGTGTGTAAGTTGATATAAATCGCCTGCCGTGCGCAACGTGCGCGAATCGTTGTGGATGCCGCCGACTGCGCCACAGGCGAAGCGGAATCCGCAAATGAAAATGGCAGGGACGTGCTACTGCGCGTCCGGGTCTTGATTCAAAACGGCCTTCGTTACTGACCCTTTCATGGACTACACGTTTCCGGTTTTGTAGTTCGCCCAAATGCCGCTCGACTTGACGCGTGAAAAAACTATTTTGGCGTTATGAAGAAACGGTTGCATCATCAAAAGCCGGAGCCAGGCGCCGCCCTTTTTGACAGCCTCGTTCGCAACGCAATCGACTTTCTTCAAAAATCCGTTCAAGAACTCGAAAAGCACCCCAAATATTCGGTCATTCATTTTTACATGGCGCTTGAGCTTTTTTTGAAGGCACGCCTCCTTCGCGAACACTGGGCGTTGGTGGTGTCCAAAGTTGAAAAGGCCTCGCTCCAAGCATTCCAAAGTGGGGACTTCAATTCGGTCACGATTGACGAATGCCTCCAGCGGCTGGCAAACATTGCCAACGAATCTCTGCTAACGCACGAGCATGATTGCTTCCGGACAATACGCGACCACCGCAATAAATTGGTGCATTTTTTTCACCCAGATTATCAGCCTCCGATTGACAAAAACATTCTCGCTCAAATCGTTTCGGAACAATGCAAAGCCTGGTTCTATTTGCATCGGCTGCTAACTTCAAAATGGGAAATTCATTTTGCCAACTATCACAAACAGATCGCCGGGCTCCAAAAATTGATCCGCCATAACCAGCACTTTTTAATGTCAAAATTCAATGCTCTCGCCCCAGAAATTGAAGCGGACAAGAAAAAGGGAATATCCTTTGTTACGTGTCACGTCTGCGGTTACGAGTCAGCGCGAATTGAAAAACTTCACGATCCGCTTTTCGAGCGAAGCTGTCTCGTTTGCGATTGGCGGTCCTACTTTCTCAAAATTCCCTGTCCACAGTGTGGAAAGCCTGTCACAGTTGAGTCAGAGGGAGGCGGTGAATGCGAAGAGTGTGAAACAACCATTGATCTGGATTACCTCCTTGAAAAGCTGGGTCCATATCAACATCCAAAAGAAGAAAGCTCAATTGCCCGCTGCTCAGAGTGCGAAAACTTCGAACCATCGGTGATACCGTTCGGCGAACATGAATACCTATGTTTGAACTGCCTTACGTTGCACGATGAAGTCGGACAGTGCGGCTGGTGTGGAGAGCTAATCACTGGCGATACGTCGGAGACTTCAATTTGGGGCTGTTTCTGGTGCCCAGGTCCTGACCTCAAGGACTAATTTTTTCCCTTGAAAGGATTCATCTACATCGCCAGCGTGAAGGTCCTAGAAAAATGATATTTCTGGCTCGGGAAGCTACGGCGCAACAAGCCCGCTTTCGGTTTCACGCTCTTTGCGTGGTGGATTCAGAATTCCATGTCGCGGCACTTTTCGTCCAGGGCGGCGATGATTCGCCGCACTTGGGCCGCTTCCAGTTTCTCATCCTCACGACGCAAGAATCCGGCGAGATAGGCGCCGTTCATCGCTTTCACATTAAAATTGCCTTTTCCCTGCTCCACAAACCAGCCCGGCAGAACGACCAGCGGTTGAACTGCCACATTTTCACCGGTTTTTTTTGTGAGGTAGTTGGACAGCCAACGGGCGTTTCGCTCCGCCTGGGGAACGGCCTCGGCGTCGTAGCCCGAAGGGAATTGAAGCGTCCTGCCGTCATAAACAACAACGTGCTCCGGTTGCTCATTTCGACTTTGGCGTCGGCGTCGGGCCTTGGTTTCGATCAAAAAAACTCCGCGAGTGCCGACGGCTACATGGTCAATGTTTCCAAGTTTTTCTGTTTCCAAATCGTGAAAAGCGCGAAAGCCACTGTCCGCAACTTCGTGCAACACTTCGGCAACGGCCTGTTCACCGCGCAAGCCGAGACGATAATCCTGCGCTTCCCGAAAATAGTGAAAAGCCCGCAACGTCGCCCATATACCTGCAACAGAAAATCCCGCAAGAAGCACGACGGCAGGGGCGAGCCATAAAACCGGAGCGTGTGCGGCCAGCAATTGAACCGTGGCAATAACCGAAGCCCCTGCAAAACTGCAAAGGGCACAGGCTGAAAGCATGGTATCCGGGATTTTATCCAGTGTTTCATCAAGGCGGATGGAAAGCGAGTAACCCGGCGGGCGCAGGAGTTTTTCTGTTTGGGGCGACTTCTCAATGTGTTTCCGGCGGCGACGGTCAATGACCATCGCCAGAATCAAAACAACCATCGGTACAAACGCCGCGAGCCACACGGAAACCATGACTAAATCAAATTTCATGCAACGGTTAAATCATTTCTTCGGCGGCGCGCTCTGGGAACAAGGTCAGAATCGGAAGCCGAAAAGACCACCGGTTTCCTGAGCATCAGTAAGTTTGACATCCTGTAAGTATTTATCAAAGTCGAAGCCAACAGACTTTGTTTTTTGGAGATCGTCAGAATTCATCGTGACGATGTATTGAAATCCCAACGCATCTGCCAACTCTGCTCCGACCTGAAGCGCCTTAGCTGCTTGGCGCTCATCAACTCCGTCGAACAAATGACTATCATGAACCAGAAATCTAGGGCCAATTCCTCTATTTGTACAAAGTTGCATTAGCATCATGTCAAAGCAGAAAATCTGCATGTTTTTGATGCCTTTACTTCTTGAGCCTTGGATTTTTGCTTCGAATACCGGCCCGTTAAGAGATTCGTTAATTACTAAGCTGCCGGCCGACTCATACAATTTATTCGACGTTGCCTCAAAAGTGAGAATAGCAGTCTTCAACGCCTCCTTTTGCTCTTCAAAGTCCTGCCGCAAGCGGAGTAAAAGCCGGTTGCGTTCGATATCGAGTTCCGCCTTTTGACCTTCAAGTTGTTCTGCTGCTTGATATCTTTGGCGGAGGGCTTCTGTTTTGGCTTCCTCCTTGCTCAACTCTGACTGAAGGTGAACAAATTGATCAAGCGCACCATGCGACTTGAGAATTGCCATGACCTCAGCTCTGCGACCATCTAGCTGGGCTTTTATTCGCTCCCGTTTCGCAATCCTCTCTTTGGCCGCATTTATCTCTCCACCCAAGTAATCTCGACGATTCCTAAGAACTGAATCGTGGAACTCCTTTACTTCTTCGAAACGACGTACGACAGAAGAAGAAAGAACAACTCCAGCTTCGGCATAAAGTCGCTCCAAGTCTTGCGGTGGCGGTGGAGACTCACTTTTCAACGCATCTTCCAAATCAGAAAGGAGATAACGATCAAGGGTGTTTTCATCCGCCAAATCAGCCAGTTGCTTTGTGAGATCAGCAGCTTCTGATTCCAGATTTTCGTATTCGGGCAAAACATGAAATCGAGAAAGCCCCTCTTTGACTTGGTGAGTTTTGTCTTCTGCAACCGTCAGTTGAGTTCTCAATTCAGCAGCGGTTCCTATGATCGATCCAAAAGCCCCTTCATTTGCAGCTTTACGCAACTCCCGAAGAGTTTTCTCCCGTTCACGAACAGCTTGCCAATCTCTAGCAATAGTCCAATCCAAGCCAAGCAGATAAGTGATAGCCACTTGCTGATCACCAAGTTGTTGCATGTCAGACTGCTTTTCGGGAGTTGAAAAAGCGTTCGCACCTTGACGGCGAACGAAATAGGCAAAAAGCGAACGGAAAGTAGGTTGCGCTTGTTTGGCTTGTGTTTCTTCCTCTGCCTCCTTTGTGTTAAACATCAACGCGCCGAGCACGGCTCTCCAATCGGTGTTAGAAATCTGAAGCGGGCCAGATGCACGGCGTGAGGGTTGAATTGGCCAATGACTGGTGTCACTGCTTAAAACCGACAACTTGCTCTTCGTTTTTCCGGATCGCTCAACCACAGCTCTCTTTCCACCGATATCAAAATCCAGTCCGAACTTGAACTGCTCAAGCGCACTCGTTCGGAACAAAGAGTCTGTGTCGGCGTTTGCACCTGTAAGAAAGTGAATTATCTCAATCAGGCTCGTCTTCCCGGCTCGATTGCGGGTTTGGCGTTCCGTCGCGCCAGGACTTTTATCCGCAACCAAAATGTTTAGCCCTTCCCGAAAGGAAAGGTTCTTAAACATTGTCAGGTTGCTGTAAATTCGATGAATCACTTTGTTTGTCTCTTGATTCGTCCGTTTTCGGTTTCAACCGCGCCGAGCATATAAAGAAGTGTCAGGGCTAACACAAACCAATCATACGTTACCATCCGATTGCCCAACTGTTTAGCGCGAGATTGTTTTGCTTCACTCCAAAGGCGTGAAACCGTTTTGGTTTCGTCCAACAGAGAAAGAATTTCCGCGCCAAGGGCTAGGAGCGCCTTGTCCTGACCCAACTTTTTTGTCGGTAAAATCATGTTTCAGTCTTCTTTCTCGGTGGTTCAAAGATATCGCACTCCTCGAACAGGTGTGCCAACACCGCTAATACGGCAGTTTGATGTGTTGAGTTTCCTCGAAGTTTTCCGCCAGCGAAATCTTGGAGGTGAACGAAGATGTCATCCGGTGACAGTTTGAGCGACTTTAATCTTCGGTATTCATTCCCAAATGCTTCCGTTACGACATCGCCGAAAGTCGGGTCGTGCCATTCGGCAAAGAATTTCTCAACCAGCTTTGCCTTTCTCATACCGGCTGCCAGCAGAGACTCCGCGTCTGTAGATAGCGCGTTCGCCGCCAGTTTGCCTGGGTCCACCGGCTTGATCGGATCGTTTAGCGGCGGCGTTTGCTTTGCTATTGCTTCGAGGACAACCCGTAAATCTTCGTAGCCGAGTTTCAGGAGTGCTTCCGCTGTCGGCCCCGCACCAAACCAACCGACAATTTCGTGCTCTGGTAACTTCCAAAACTCTCGCCGCAGCTCTTCAAATCCCCATGATTCGATTTTGATTTTCGGATGCTTTTTCCCAATTTCGAGCAGTTTCTTCAAAGCATCAGGGCCAAGTCCTTTGGAATTGTGAACAAACACCCACCGATCAAAATGAGTTTTCCAATATGGCAGCGCTCCGTCGAAGTCTGCTCCAATCTTGGAGATGGCTTTGGAGGCTGTCATTTCGTCTGGCGCATAGACTTGGAATAAAGTCCGGGCCGACTTCAGGTAACCGTCGTTTTTCTTGTCGCCGACCTTTCCCCACGGTTTGGTCGGAATGAAATCTGCAGGATGAACTTTTTGCATCAGTTCAGAAAAAAAATCTTGGAAGGCATTCCCTTTCTTTTCCAAAAAGTCGCACTTGAACCTGAGGTCGTAGTGATGGCGGGCAACTTGATCCATAGATTTCAGGAATTAGCCATAAAGATTCGACCGCATCGTAAGCCGCGGTGGAGCTTTCGCAAACATTAATTGAAGTGCGAGGTGGCCGCGTAAAGCTGCGCCACGCGGCAGGCCGCGTAAAAGGCGCTGCCTCACGCGGTGTCTCGGGTCTTGGGTCTTGGATTTCGGGCCACGGGGAATTCGCGGCACTTTTCGTCCAAGGCGGCGATGATTCGCCGCACTTGGGCCGCTTCCAGTTTTTCATCCTCACGGCTCAGGAATTCGGCGAGATAGGGGGCGTTCATCGCTTTCACATTGAAATTGCCTTTCCCCTGCGGCTTTTTAACGCGTTTCCGGCGGCGGTTCCAAATCCCAGACCCGGGACGCCAAAACAGGCAGGGGAAAAATGTCACAATTCCAGGACCCTTTCATCAGAAAATTCCGCAACCGCGCTTTGGAGATGCGCTTCAGGGTCTGGCAACGCACTTTTCCCTTTCGCTTTGTGGTCAACGTGGTAAAAGCACGCCATGAAAACTGCTCGCATCCTGCTCGCCGTGTGGATGCTTTGCCGCGTCGCCGGCCTGGCGCGGGCCGAAGAGTCTGCGGACGAAATCCAGTGCCGGAAATCGGCCGCGTTCCTGACAGCGCCCGATTCCTCCGATTACCGGAAATACGCGCCGAGCCGCCAAATCAACATCCTGCACGTGGCGCTGGATGTCACTCCTGATTTCACCAATCACACTGTCGCCGGGAAAACCACGATCACCTTCAAACCGATCGCGAAACCGCTGGAGAAATTGAGCCTGGACGCCGTTGACCTGACGGTGATCTCCGTGACCTCCAGCGAAGCGATCCTGGATTACCAGGTTACGGACGAGAAAATCATCGTCACCTTCGCCCAACCGGTTCCCGCGGACAAGGAGGCCTGGGTCACGATTGAGCATCGCGCGGAGCCGACGGAGGGAATGTATTTCCGGACGCCGGAAATGGGCTACAAAGCCGGGGACACGCATTTGTTCACGCAAGGCGAGCCGGTCGAGGCCCGGCATTGGTATCCCTGCCTGGATTCGCCCAATGAAAAGTTCACCTCCGAAATCACCTGCCGCGTGCCCGCAGGAATGACCGTGCTGTCCAACGGACGGCTGGTTTCCGAGGAGAAAGACCCCGCAACCGGCCTCGTCGCCGTGAAATGGCTTCAGGACAAGCCGCATGCCAATTATCTGCTGTCGCTGGTGGCCGGCTATTTCAAGAAGGTGGAAGACAGGCACCGGGACGTTCCGCTGGCGTTTTACACGCCCCCGTCCGAGATCGATGAAGCCACCAATTCATTCTGCGACACCAGGGACATCATGGCTTTTTACGAGGACGAAATCGGCATGCCCTTTCCCTGGGCCAAGTATTACCAGGTGGCGGTCAATGATTTCGTCGCGGGCGGCATGGAAAACACGACGCTCACCACACTCACGGACTACACGCTCTTCACCACCAACACGGAAAACATCCGTTCCAGCCAGAACCTTGTCGCGCATGAAATGGCCCACCAATGGTTCGGTGACCTGGTCACCTGCAAAGACTGGAGCCACATCTGGTTGAATGAAGGGTTTGCCACCTATTACGCGCTTCTGTACGACGAGCACCGGAATGGCCGGGACTCCATGCTCTACGGCCTGTATCACGACGCGCAACAAATCCTGTCAATGACCGACTTGTCGCGGCCGATTGTGGACCGGAAGTACGACAACCCCATGGAGCTGTTCAGCGTTCTCGCCTACCAAAAGGGCAGTTGGGTGCTCCACATGCTGCGCGCGCAACTGGGCAAGGATCTGTACCGCCGCTGCATCCGGACCTACCTGGAACAGCACCAGTTCGGGTCGGTCGTCACCGAGGATCTGAACGCGGTGATCGAAGAACTTTCCGGCCGTTCCTACGATCAGTTCTTCGATCAATGGGTCTATCACGGCGGCTGTCCCGACCTGGATGTAAGCTACAGTTGGGACGCGCGCAGCAAGCTGGCCAAAGTTTCCGTGCGTCAAACGCAAAGAATCAGCGACGACACCTTCCTCTTCAATCTGCCGCTTACCATCCGTTTCAAAATGAAATCAACCGCCGTGGACAAGCCGATCATCGTGAAGGAAAAATCGGAGGACTTTTACTTTGCGCTCGATGAGGCGCCCACGGCGGTGCGCATCGACCCCGAGTATGCGGTGCTGGCGAAGATCCATTTCATCCCTCCCACCCCAATGCTTTACGCGCAACTGGAGGATCAAACCGACGTCGTCGGCCGGCTGCTTGCCATCGAAACGCTGGCCACAAAAAAGGACAAGGAGGCGGTGGAAAAGCTCAAGGGCGCGCTGAACCACGACACCTTTTACGGCGTGCGCATGGAGGCGGCGCAGGCGTTGAGGGACATTCACACCGATGACGCCCTCGATGCGCTGCTCGCATCCACCCAACAGCCCGACGCCCGTGTGCGCCGCCGGGTCTATGCCGGAATCGGCGGGTTTTACCGGGCGCGAAGCAGCGATGCGGAGCGCGGGATGCTCGCCATGGAAAAGAATCCGGACATCCAGGTCCTGGCGATCCGGGATTTGGGGACCTATGCCGGACCGGACACGCGCGCGCTGTTGCTGCAGTATCTGAATTCCACCTCGTATCGCAACGGGCTGGCCGAGGCCGCCATCCGGGGACTGAGAGCGCAGGATGATCCTTCCTCCATCGATCCGTTGCGCGACAACCTCAGGCAGCGCGAGGCGGACTACACCAGCGACGGATTTGTCCAGGGATTGAGTGCGCTGGCTTACCTGGACCGCGATGAAAAGGACAAGACTGCGGTGCGCGAATTTCTTCTCGGCTATGTGAACCACCGAAAGGAGAGGGTTCGACTTGGAGCCATCAACGCTCTGGGCGCGCTGGCGGACCCGGTCGCTTTGCCGGCTCTTGAGAAATTTGCGCTGGCCCGCAGGACGAGCCCGGAACAACGCGCTGCTGCCAGTGCGATCCAGAACATCGAGAATTTCCGAAAGACCACGGAAGGTCTGGCCGACTTGCGCAAGGAATTCCTGGATTTGCAGAAGGAAGACCAGGCTTTGCGCAAAGACTTCGACTCGCTGGAGAAAAAAGTCGATGCCAGGGCCTCCAAAGGATCCGGGGCAAAGAAATCGTCATCCGCGGTGAAGTCGCCGAGAAACTCCGCTGATTAAGGCGGATCTCAAGCCTCGATGAACGCAGACAGGTCAATGGGCGCCGAAGCCAGCCCCTTCTTCAAATTGGCCACCGACTTGTCCAGCATTTTCAGGGAACGGGCGGAAATGGACCGGGGCGATACCAGCACACGCGGCTCCAGCAGATAGCAGCCGTTCGACAGTGCTTTGACGTGAAAATATTTCGTCCGGGTCCGGCGCAGGCTGATTCGCTTTTTCGCATCAGCGGCGACGTCGTAATTCTCCACAATCGTGAGGCGGTGTTTCTGCCTGGGGCGTTCAAGTGTCGATGTTGGCATGGCTCTACCATGGTGGGATTTCCCACCCTTGTCAACCCGTGTCTTTGCCAAAGGGGTCGGCTGGGGGTCGGCTGGGGATCAGTCCTAGAATTATGACAGTGTAAAGCTTCACACGCGGGGAGTTGATTTTCCAGTTCGAGGACGAGAACGAGGACGACAAAACTTTGTCCCACGTGGGACAAAGTTTTGTCAATAGGGTCAGTCCCTCGTTTTGACACATTTCTCATTTTCGCATTCAGACACGAAAGGCCGGCGGGACAAGCGGCGGGACGAGCCAACACGCCGGGGATTTAAGCGCCGTATTCCTTGGGGGGCTTTTCCCGAAGCGCGAGCGGGGCGGTGGCGGATTCGATCCCTTCCAGCTCCACCCGCCGCATGGTTTCCTTGCCGCCAAACCGTTTTTGCGCGTCAAGGATTTCCAGCCCGGCCAGCCGCCCTTCGCTGTCATAATCAGCCGCGATGCCCTCGGCCAGATGTTTGGTCGTGACCGTGGTTTCGCGGAACGTGATGCTCAACGCATCCACTGCGGCATCGTAGCTGATTTTCATGGTTCAAAAGGAATACGTATAGACCGTTATCACAACTATTTCTCCAGGCTCATCCACAAACACCGGGCGAACCTGTTTGGTCGCATAAACTTTCCCGTTCCAATTCTGTCTGAAAGGGAAATCTTTCCGGCAATCCAATCGCCCCAGCTCGGCGGCGCCCCACGCACAAGTGCGGATGTTTCAATGCATACCTGACACTTGGCGAGATGCGGATCGTTTTGACCTCCCACAAGGCATTCTTCATCAGCTTAGACGCAGCAATGCGCCAATAAGCTTCCGCCGGATTGCCGGTTTTGTTTTCAAATCCGAGGATTGCCACCGTCAGACGATTGATCGGTGCAGGACTGTCCTTGGTTGTCTCCACGCCGATGTTCCCGGTAATGCTTAACGTTTGGGCAAATGACGGGGACAAAGCCGTGAACAGAAAGAGCCAACCGATGGCTGGCGTCAGCCACTGCCGGAAACGATGGTGGTGGATGGGAACGCAGACTGTCCGCCGGACGCGGGACGCTTTCCATTTGACCCGACTGATAATGGCGTGTTCCACGTGGGAATCGTTTCTTCCGTTCAGGGAAAATATCAATACCAAAATGAAGACGATTACACGCAGTTGGCGAGTGAAATTTGGGTGCCGTGGCGCTCCGCCCTCCGAAATACGCCGGTTTGCGAGGACGCTCGTTCCACCGGTCAGAATGCTTTGCGTGACTCCGCGTTAAGAAGCTTTTCGAGAACGAGGACGAGGACGATTTCGTGGTTTACGGTAGGTCTGTCGAACCCATCAAATACCGATCGCACTCCCTCGCGGCGCCCCGGCCTTCGTTGAAGGCCCATACCACGAGGCTCTGGCCGCGACGGCAGTCGCCGCAGGCGAACACGCCCTTGAGGTTCGTCGAGTATTTCTCGAACTCGGCCTTCACGTTCGTGCGCGGGTCGCGTTCGAGCTTGAGCGCGTCGAGCAGCGGCTGTTCCGGTCCGAGAAAACCCATCGCCAGCAGCACCAGTTGCGCGGGCAAAATCTTTTCCGTGCCGGGCACGTTCTTCGGAATGAACTGGCCCTTGTCGTTTTTCTCCCATTTCACCTGCACAGTGTGGATGGCCGTGACCTGGCCGTTCGCATCGCCTTCAAACTTCGTAGCGGTGGTGAGATAAACGCGCGGGTCGGCGCCGAATTTCGCGGCGGCCTCGTCCTGACCGTAGTCCAGGCGATAGACCTTTGGCCACTCGGGCCAGGGATTGTCGGCGGCACGTTCCATCGGCGGCTTCGGCAAAATCTCAACCTGCACGAGGCTCTTGCAACCGTGACGCATCGCGGTGCCCACACAGTCCGTCCCGGTGTCGCCGCCGCCGATGACGATGACGTCCTTGTCGGCGGCGGAAATGAAATTGCCGTTCTTTTTCCCGTCGAGAATGATCTTCGTGTTCGCGGTGAGAAATTCCATTGCGAAGTGGACGCCTTTGAGGTTCCGGCCTTCCACCGGCAAATCGCGCGGCTTGGTGGCGCCGGTCGCGAGAACGACGGCATCGAATTCCTTGAGCAGTTTTTCCGCCGGATAATTTCCGCCCACATTGGTGTTGCAGACGAACCGGATGCCTTCGGCTTCGAGCTGCCGGATGCGGCGCATCACGACCTGTTCCTTGTCGAGTTTCATGTTCGGGATGCCGTACATGAGCAGCCTGCCGGGGCGGTCGGCGCGCTCGAAAACGGTGACGGTGTGGCCGGCCTTGTTCAGTTGCGCGGCGGCGCAGAGACCCGCCGGGCCGGAGCCAACCACGGCCACCTTTTTGCCGGTGCGCTGCTTCGGCAGGTCGGCGGTGACCCAGCCTTCGTCCCAGCCGCGGTCAATGATGGTGCACTCGATGTTTTTGATGGTGACGGGTGGGGCGTTGATGCCGAGCACGCACGAGCCTTCACAAGGCGCCGGGCAGACGCGACCGGTGAACTCGGGAAAATTGTTCGTCTTGTGCAACCGCTCAAGCGCTTCCTTCCAGAGACCGCGATAGATGAGGTCGTTCCATTCCGGGATGAGGTTGTGAATGGGGCAGCCGCTGGCCATGCCGCTGAGGAGCACGCCGGTGTGGCAGAAGGGCGTGCCGCAATCCATGCAGCGCGCGCCCTGTTTGCGCAGGGCGGCCTCGGACAGGTGCAGGTGAAATTCCTTCCAGTCCGCGATGCGCGCGGCCGGCGGACGGTCCGCCGGCAGTTCGCGCAGATACTCGATGAATCCTGTGGGCTTGCCCATGACTTGTCAGAAACCAGTTTTCACATCGTGCCGCTATATTGCAAATCCGAATTCCTAAGCACTAATTCCTAAATAAGCTCGAAGCACGAAATCCGAAAACAGCCATCGTCCTGATGAGAACCGATCGCACTTAGGTCGGCATTTGGCATTCGGTATTTGGATTTCTTTAGTCATTAGGATTTTGGGTTTAGGATTTTCCTTTTCAGCCGCCACCGACGCGCGCGACGTCGCGGACGTTTTCCTCGAACGCGGCCATGATGGCTTCGTCGCCGCTCAAGCCCTGTTCCTTCACTTTCTTCATGGATTCGAGCACGCGCTGGTAGTCCTTCGGCATCACCTTGACGAACTTCGGCACAAGCTGCCGCCAGTCCGCCAGCACCTTCGCGGCGCGGTCGCTCTTCGTGTAAGCCTGGTGCCGCTGGATCAACTTCCAGATCATCTCGATCTCGTCGGCGTCCTTCAGTTTTTCCAAACCGACCATTTCCTGGTTGCAATGCGCCGGGAAATCGCCGGCTTCATCCAGCACGTAGGCAATGCCACCGGACATGCCAGCGGCGAAATTGCGTCCGGTCCGGCCCAGAACAATCACGCGTCCGCCGGTCATGTATTCGCAACCATGATCGCCGATGGCCTCGACGACCGCATTTACGCCGCTGTTGCGCACGCCGAACCGTTCGCCCGCCATGCCGCACACGAACGCCTCGCCGCTCGTGGCCCCGTAAAAGGCCACGTTGCCGATGATGATGTTTTCCCCGGCGACAAAGGTCGAACCTGCCGGTGGATAGACGATTATTTTGCCGCCGCTAAGGCCCTTGCCCAAATAATCGTTCGCGTCGCCTTCGAGTTCGAGCGTCATGCCCTTGGGTATGAACGCGCCGAAGCTCTGGCCCGCGCTGCCGGTGAACTTGAGATGAATGGTGTCCTCCGGCAGGCCGTTCGGACCCCATTTCTTCGTGACTTCGCTGCCGGTGATGGTACCGACGACGCGGTGAATGTTGCGGATGGGCAAGTCAGCGTGGACGCGCTCGCCGCGTTCGATGGCCGGCTCGCAGATGTCCAGCAACCGCGTCACATCGAGCGACTTTTCAATGCCGTGATCCTGGTCAATCTGCCGGTAGCGGATGACCTCCGGCCAGACATCCGGCCGTTGCAAAATGCTCGTGAAGTCGAGGCCCTTCGCCTTCCAGTGCTCAATCGCCTTCCGCGGGGCCAGCTTGTCCGTGCGGCCGATCATTTCGTTTATGGTCCGGAAGCCGAGTTTGGCCATGATTTCGCGCAATTCCGTCGCGATGAACCGCATGAAATTGACCACGTGGTCCGGGCTGCCCGTGAAGAATTTGCGGAGTTGCGGGTCCTGGGTGGCCACACCCACCGGGCAGGTGTTCAAATGACACACGCGCATCATCAGGCAGCCAAGCGTGACGAGCGGCGCGGTGGCAAAGCCAAATTCCTCCGCCCCAAGCAGCGCGGCGACCGCCACGTCGCGGCCCGTCTTGAGCTGGCCGTCGGCCTCGACGTAAATGCGGCTGCGGAGATTGTTGAGCACGAGCGTCTGGTGCGTCTCGGCCAGGCCGAGCTCCCACGGAATGCCCGAATGCTTGATGGAGGAGAGCGGCGACGCGCCCGTGCCGCCGTCGTAACCGCTGATGAGCACCACGTCAGCGTGCGCCTTGGCGACACCGGCGGCGACGGTGCCCACGCCGACCTCCGCGACCAGCTTCACGCTCACGCGCGCGTTGCGGTTCGCGTTCTTCAGGTCGTGAATCAACTGGGCGAGGTCTTCGATGGAATAAATGTCGTGGTGCGGCGGCGGCGAAATCAGGCCGACGCCCGGCGTGGTAAGGCGCGTTTTGGCGATCCACGGATAAACCTTGCGGCCCGGCAACTCGCCGCCTTCGCCCGGCTTCGCGCCCTGGGCCATCTTGATCTGAAGTTCCTTCGCGTTGACGAGATACTGGCTCGTCACGCCGAAGCGGCCGGAGGCGACCTGCTTGATCGCGCTGTTTTTCGAGTCACCGTTGGGCAACGGAACGTAGCGCTCGGGGTCTTCGCCGCCTTCGCCGGTGTTGCTTTTGCCGCCGAGGCGGTTCATGGCGATGGCGAGCGCCTCGTGCGTTTCCTGGCTGATCGAGCCGTAGCTCATCGCGCCGGTCTTGAACCGTTTCACGATTTCTTCGACCGGCTCAACCTCTTCGAGGGGCACGGATTTCTCCGCCCAATTGAAATCGAGCAGTCCGCGCAGCGTGCACAGGTTTTGCGACTGGTGGTTGATCAATTCCGCGTATTCCTTGAACAGCTTGTAGCTGCCGAGGCGGCAGGCGATTTGCAGCTTGTGGATGGACTGCGGGTTGAACAGGTGAAACTCGCCATCGCTGCGCCACTGGTACTGGCCGCCCGGGTCAAGCCCCGACGAGTCGGGATTGACTTGGCGTTCAGGGAAGGCCTGGCGGTGGCGGGCCAGAGCCTCTTCGGCCAGCACGTCCAAGCCGATGCCCTCGACGCGCGACACCGTCCAGGTGAAATACCGGTCAATGACGTTGTGGTTCAACCCGATAGCCTCAAAAATCTGCGCGCCACGATAGCTCTGGATGGTGGAGATGCCCATCTTGGCCATTGTTTTTACCACGCCTTTGACCACCGCCTTGATGTAATTTTTTACGGCGGTCTTGTGATCCAGGTTCACAAGCAACCCCTCGTGAATCATGTCGTCGAGCGAGTCGTACGCGAGATAGGGATTGATGGCGCTGCAACCGTAGCCGATGAGCAGCGCGAAATGGTGAACCTCGCGCGGCTCGCCCGATTCGAGCACCAGCCCGACGCGCGTGCGCGTGCCCTGCCGGATCAAATGATGGTGCAGGCCCGCCAAGGCGAGCATTGCGGGAATCGGCGCGTTTTTGGCGCTGATGCCACGGTCGGAAAGAATGATGATATTCGAGCCTCCGGCAATTGCCTTGTCAGTGGCAGCGAACAACTGGTCGAGCGCGCTTTCCAAACCTTGGGCACCCTCCGCCGCCGGGAACAAAATTGGCAGCGTAACCGCTTTGAAGCCGGCGCGGTCCACGTGCCGGAGCTTTTCGAGATCCTCGTTGGTGAGGATGGGATGCTCCAGCTTGATCATGCGGCAGCTTTCGGGTGTGGGTTTGAGCAGGTTGCCCTCCGAGCCGACCATCGTTTCCGTGGAGGTGATGATTTCCTCGCGGATGGGATCAATCGGCGGGTTGGTGACCTGCGCAAAAAGCTGTTTGAAATAGTTGTAAAGCAATTGCGGCTTGTTCGAGAGCACCGCGAGCGGTGTGTCCGTGCCCATCGAGCCGAGCGGCTGCACGCTGTCGTTGGCCATGGGGCCGAGAATAAATCGCAGGTCCTCGAACGTGTAGCCGAACGCCTGCTGGCGCTGGAGCACGGTCCGGTGATCCGGTTCGTGAACGTGCGGCGGCTCGGGCAAATTTTCAAGCAGCACGTGGTTCCGATTGAGCCAGACCTGATACGGATGCTCCGTGGCAACCTTGTTTTTCAACTCCTCGTCCGCCACGATGCGGCCCTGCTCGGTATCAATCAGGAACATCCGCCCGGGCTGCAGGCGGCCTTTCTGGACGATCATTTCCGGCGGCAGATCGAGCACGCCGACTTCGCTGGCCATGATGACGCGGTCGTCCTTCGTCACGTAGTAACGCGAGGGGCGCAGGCCGTTGCGGTCGAGGCAGGCGCCAATGCGCACGCCGTCCGTGAACGCGATGGAGGCGGGACCGTCCCATGGTTCCTGCAGGCAGGAATGGTATTCGTAGAACGCCCGTTTTTCCGCGTTCATGCTCTCGTGATTTTCCCACGGCTCGGGAATCATCATCATCACGGCGTGCGGGAGGGGGCGGCCGGTGAGCGCGAGAAACTCCAGCGCATTGTCGAACATGGCCGAGTCACTGCCATCCTCGTTGACGACCGGCAGCAGTTTCTTGAGATCGTCACCGAACAAATCGGACGCGAACAGCGACTGGCGGGCGTGCAGCCAGTTGATGTTGCCGCGCAGGGTGTTGATTTCGCCGTTGTGCGCCACGTAACGGTAGGGATGCGCGCGTTCCCAGGTCGGAAACGTGTTCGTGCTGAAGCGCGAATGCACAAGGCACAGCGCGCTGGCCAGTGACGAATCCGTGAGGTCGGGGTAGTACCGTTCCACCTGGTCCGGCGTCAGCATGCCTTTATAAATCATCGTTTTGGCGGACAGGCTACAGACGTAAAATTTGTCACCGCCCCGGATGCCCGAGGCGCGGATGCCTCGTTCCGCCAGTTTGCGGACGACGTAAAGCTTGCGCTCGAATGCGAGATCGTCGGCCAAGCCGTCGGGACGAGCAATGAACACCTGGCGCACGATGGGCTCGGACGCGATGGCAGTTTGGCCCAGCGCACTGTGTTCGGTGGGCACGGTCCGCCAGCCCAGCAGTTGCAGACCTTCCGTGGCGACGATGTCCTCGAAAAGCACCTCGCAGTTGTAGCGCTCCGCGGGATGGGGTGGCAGAAAGACCATGCCAACGCCGTAGCCGCCCGGTCCGGGCAGGACGATCTTCATTTCGCGGCAGGCCTCCTCCAGAAACCCGTGGGGCACCTGCATCAGGATGCCCGCCCCGTCGCCGGTGTTCACCTCGGAACCGCAAGCGCCGCGGTGCTGGAGGTTGCGCAAGACCTGGAGCGCCTGCTGGACGATGGCGTGCGATTTCTTGCCCTTGATATTGACGACAAATCCCACACCACACGCTTCGTGCTCGAAGCGCGGGTCATAAAGCCCCTGTTGCGCCGGCGCGCCGGCCCGGCCCGGCGCCCGATGTTTGAGTTGCTGCATCGTTTTAGTCGTCATTTTCCGGCGAATCGCTTCGCCTTCATTTTGCTTATACTTGACATAAATTTTGCTATTCCGCAATAAATGTTTTTAAATACTGCCGGAATGGAACCATTCCCGACCGGTTTACGTCAGCGGGATAGTCGCCTTGCGGAAAGATATTTTGTCAGCTTTTCGCGTCGGCGTAAATAAAGGAATGAGTCCTGAACGGTCGAACGGCTTTTACAAACCTGGCCCTTGCAGTATAATGGCGGCCTTGTGAATTCCGAAAAGCGTCAGCGTGTGGTCTGCGGCATGAGCGGTGGAGTGGACTCCTCCACGGCGGCGGCCCTGCTCGTCGAGCAGGGTTATGATGTCATCGGCGTCACGCTCAAGCTGTGGAAGCACGACTGTATTTCACCCGACGAGGACCAGTTCAAGTGTTGCGGATCCCGGGCAGCGGCCGACGTGCGCGCCATTTGCGATCACTTGGGCATTCCGTTTCATCTGATTGACGAGGCGGAGGAATTTCAAAAGGAGGTCATCAGCCGTTTTGCCGCCGAATATCGGGCCGGACGCACCCCAAATCCCTGCATCCTTTGCAACGAACATCTAAAGTTTGGCACGTTGCTGCAACGCGCGGATCAACTCGGCGCGCAATATGTCGCCACCGGCCATTACGCGCGGGTGGAACACGGCCACGGACGCACGCGGCTCAAGCGCGGACGCGACCCGCGCAAGGACCAGAGCTACTTTTTATTTTCGCTCCGGCAGGATCAACTGGCCCGCGCCCTGTTCCCGGTCGGCGACCAGACCAAGAGCGACACGCGCGAAGCCGCCCGCGATCGCAAGCTCAAGACCGCCGATAAAAAGGAGAGCATGGAGATCTGCTTCGTGCCGGACAACGACTACGGGAAATTTCTCCGGGAGGCGAACCTCGTGCCGAAACATCGCGGCGAGATTGTGGATTTGCACGGGCGCGTCCTCGGCCACCACGACGGCATTGAATTTTACACCATCGGCCAGCGCAAAGGCCTGGGCATCACCACCGCCAGGCCGGTTTACGTGATTGAACTGGATGCGGCGAACAATCGCGTCATCGTCGGCGACGATTCAGCACTCGACCGCGATGAATTCACCGTGGACCGCTGCAACTGGATTCCATTCGACAATTTGACGGAGCCAATTGAAGCCACGGTAAAAATCCGTTACAACCATCCCGGCACAGCGGCAACGATAACGCCCCTGGACAACGGCGGCGCGAAAGTGAAACTGCACACGGCCCAGCGCGCCATCACTCCCGGCCAGGCGGCGGTGTTTTACCAGGACGATCTGGTGGTCGGCGGCGGGTGGATTGTGCGCTGACCCAAACGCGGCGCATTGACAGTCTGCGCCAGCCGGTGCATTGTTTCCGTCATGAAAATACTCATCCTTTTGGCCGTGATCCTGATTTTTCAGGTCATTTCCGCCTATGCCGCGGAATCCATTTACGACATACCGCTCAAGGACATTGACGGCAAGGACGCGACGCTCAAGCCGTATGCGGGCAAGGTGCTGCTCGTCGTCAACGTCGCGTCGCACTGCGGGTTCACGCCGCAATACACGGCGCTCGAAGCCACTTACCAGAAGTATCAGGCGCAGGGGCTGGTCGTGTGCGGTTTCCCGTGCAATCAGTTTGGCGGACAGGAACCCGGCACGGACGCGGAAATCAAACAGTTCTGCTCCTCCAAATACGCGGTGACCTTCCCGATGTTCGACAAAATCGAAGTCAACGGCGCCAACCGCCATTCACTTTACGTGATGCTGGCGGGCAAGGAATCGCCGGTTGCCGGGGACATTGGATGGAATTTCACCAAGTTCCTCATTGGCCGCGACGGCAAAATCCTGAAGCGGTTTGAGTCGAAGGTGAAACCCGATTCGCCGGAAATGATTCAAGCCATCGAAGCGGCCTTGGCGGCGAAATAGAACCGACGCCTGGCAGGCGGCGGTGTTTCATCAGGACGATTTGGTTCTCGGCGGCGGATGGATTCAGTAAAGAACACCGGGGATTTATTTCGCCGGGGATGCGAGCCTTCTTAATTCCGCCTCAGCACTTTGATATTCTCCAAAATATTTGACATTGGTCGCCAGGCATTTTTTGAAATAATCCGCCGCCGTTGTTTTGTCACTCTCAAGGAGATGTTTCATGCCGGCATAGAAATAAGCTTCGCAATGCTGTTCCTGGTCGGTCTTAGCATTTGTATCGGCAGCGGCTTCGAGAAAGTCGGCTTCGCTCAATTGACCGGTGAGGAAGTGTCCGACCTTTAATGGCCAATCATTCGACTTTTCCACATTGCGATGTTCCAGATAAGTTGCCAGTTCCTGAGTCGCGGCGTCTTTTTCACCCAGGCGCGCCCGAATGAGCCAGATACGAAAGCAAGAGTAATCCTGGGCGTCTGAACCCAGTTCACATGCCTTGCGAAAATCGGCCAAAGCATTGGTGAATTGATATGTATCATAGTAAAAACAACCGCGATCGTAATAGGCCCGGCCATTTTGAGGAAGATCCTGAATCATTCTTGTATAAGAACGAATCGCTCTTGTATAGAAAGGTGATATGAATTGGTTTTTGTTCGTCATCCACCATTTCCCCCATTCATCGGCCTGGTCTTCGCTGAAATTCTGACCGGTTAGCTCACGCAATGTCTGGGCCGCTTTCAGGCGCACGAGTTCATCCGGGTCGCGCAGCAATGGCAGCGCCAGTTCGACAGATTGTTTATTTGCGTTTTTGGAGAAAATATTCAGCGCAACCATCCGGGCCGATGGATCGGGATTTTGCAGCAAAGGAATGACCTCATCGTTGGATACGTCTTCGCGATACAACGCTTGCCCTACGAGGCCCAGCGACAGGTCGTCGTGAACATTGAAAAGCGGCAACAAATCTTCAACCGGGATCGGGACGGAAAGGCGTTCGAGCATTTCCACGGCCGAAACCCGGATATCCATGTCTTTGCCTTTGAGCATTTCATAAAAAACTGGAATATATTTCCCCAAATCATTCCGAAATCGCGGCAGGGCAAAGGCCAGTTCGTGCCGGACACGGCGGTCAGGATCACGGAGCATAGACGCGAGCAAGTCGGCATTGGTCGGATTCCAGTTCGAATACTCGGTCAACAGGCTAACCCCCGCCACCCTGACTTCGGGTTCTGAATCCTTCAACCAATAGACTGCGGCCTTTGTTAATCTCGGATCGTATATTGAGCCGTAATGCCGGTTGAAAATGGAGGCGGCATTGACGCGGACGACGGAATTCGTGTTTTGAAATGCAGCGATGAGCGCGGGGACCGCATCGGCTTGGAAACGCGCGAGGCCTTCCACGGCGAAATAACCGTATTTTGTGCCCAGCCAATCGGCAAAAACGGACATTGCCGGCTCAAATGCCAGGTCGCGCATTTCTTCCGGTTTGAAGGTCCAGGTTTGTTTCGTCAGCCACCAGGATCTGTTCGCAAGACGTGAAATCGCTTTGCTGCAATCCGGCAAATCAGCTTTGGTAACCTTGGCGTAGGGCGGCAAATTGCCGGGATCAGCTATGGGCGTTTCACTCAATTTTTGAATCCCTTTTTGCATTTCGGCTGACAAGGGTGGATTGGCTGACATGTTTCCACCCATTATGTGCCTTTGCATTTCTCGTTGTCTGATCTGCATTTGTTCCATTCGTTCTGCTGATTCCTTCGCCCGCGCCAAATCGTTGCTGTAAATCGTCGGCAACTTCTTTTCGAGCATCGCCTTTTCCAGCAGCGGCTCCGGCGACAGCACATAGACCTGCACTTCCGACGGCTGGCCATTGACGGAGGAAATTTTCAGCGGGTAAACGCACCGGTCGCTCGCAAAGCTGATTTGCAGCGGATGCAGTTCGCCCGACGCCAGTTTTAGCTTGCTCGAAATGGTTCCCCAGAGACCTTGGCCGAGGTTGACCTTGACGGCGATGAAATACCAATGCTGTTTAACATAGGCATCCAGCGCGGCGGTTTTGTTCGTGGGAAAATAAAAACGGTTGGTCGCCAGCCAGTTTTCCAAAGCACCGGCATCTTTCGTCGAGAGGACTGCTATTTTGTAAGCGCCGACGGTTTTCGTTTCAATGACTTTGACCGGAGGTTCGGTTTTGGCTCCGGCACTATCCATGCCCAGAGTCATGGCGCCGGACCTGGTTCGGCTGCTTTGGTGTCCCCACTCAAAATGCTTCTGCGTGTATTGGCTCAATTCGTAGAAACACTTCATCGAGCCTTCCTGGACGGTCGGCAGGTTCGGCACGGGAATGAGCCAGCCAAATTCGTCCACCGGCCCTTCGTATTTGACCTGCAAAATCAAATCCTCGCGCCCGGCGTCATATACCATGATGGCTTTTTGCGTCGGTTCATTGATGTCCTTGTGTTTGTCCCAGACAAATTTTGGCGCGACAAACATCCCGTCGGCCTGCACTTTTGTGAGACTTCCCAGCCCGGCGAAGAACACCAACATCAATAATGATCCGGGAACGGAGGGAAACGATTTTCGGATGATTCCTGTTGATTGAACGAAAAGAAAATTAAAGTTCATAACCCGGATTTGCTGACGGGGGTCATCTCAACAGTTCGCCCGAAATTGTCAAGCCGTTGATGTCTTTTCTGCGGGAACGGTTGAGCGGAAAATTCGTGTCCTTCACCGTGGGCGTCTGCGACTGGATTGCATCCGATTGGCCCGGCGATTTGCAAATTGCACTGCTCTTTTTCAAGACAACCCCTGTCTTGAAGGTTTTTTCGTCAGACCCGGATAGGATGCCGCTATTTGAGGCATGGTGGTTAAAATAATTGCAAGCATTCGACCTCCCCGTTGAAAGCATTGGTTTTCTGTATAAATTTGGCAACTCCACTTGTCCCAAAGTTTGTCACCCGTTTTCAAAAATTTACTGCGCGCCCGCTGTCAGGTTGGCAAGCCTTATGCATAGAGAGCCGGTGTGATGTACCAAGTGGAAGTATTTATCCGGTCAAGACGTGCCATTTTGGGTTCTTTTCTCTTCAGCGTCTTGTTTGCGGTTATGCAGCTTTCAGCCTTCGCAACCGGGAGTGTAACGTTGGCGTGGAACGCAAGCACTGATCCAAGCGTTGTGGGTTACAACGTTTATTGCGGAGGAGCCAGCGGCGTCTACACCAACGAGATTTGTGCTGGCAACGCAACCAATGCAACCATTTCCGGCCTGGTTCAGGGAACCACCTACTATTTTGCGGCGACAACGTATGCTGCTTCGGGCCTGGAAAGTCCGTTCTCAAGCGAGGTGTCCTACCTGGTTCCCATGAATGCTCCGATTGTGAATCAGCCACCGACGTTGAATGCGATCACCAATCTGACCATCAACGAAAACGCCGGTCTGAAAACTGTCAGTTTATCCGGCATCACCTCCGGCGCGACCAATGAAAATCAGAAACTCACCGTCACCGCGGTTTCCAGTAACACGGGTTTGATTCCCAATCCGACGGTTAATTACAGCAGCGCGAACAGTACCGGCTCCCTGACCTTCACACCGGCGGTCAACAAGACCGGGACGGCGACTATCACCGTTACTGTCAAAGACAGTGGGACGAGCAACAACATCGTCACCCGCACATTCACCGTGACCGTTGCCAGCACCACTGGCAGAACCAGCAGAGGTCATCTTTCGTTCAGCAAACCATTGGCCAACTCTGTGGCCCTGGTTGGTCAGACCAAAACCCTCAGCGTAACAGCCACCGGAACCGGGGCTTTGAAATACCAATGGAAATTCAATGACACCAATCTGCCTTCGGCGGTCAGCTCGGTGTTAACGCTAAGCAAAGTTACCACAAATCAAGCGGGCACATATTCGGTAATGGTGTACAACAGCACGGGTTCGACCAGCAGCACAGCCAAATTGACCATCTATGCCACGGCGGCGGCCACCCTGGCATCAACCGCCCATGCCGAAGGCCAGTATGCTTTGATTGTTGCGGGTGTGCCCGGGTATAATTATGTAGTTCAAGCCTCCACCGACTTGGTTAATTGGGTTCCGGTACAGACCAATACCGCTCCGTTTACCTTCGTGGATACCCACGCGAGCCAATTCGGCCAGCGATTCTACCGCTCGGTTTATGCTCCCTAGGTTGATGGAATGACCTGAATTCCGTCTTTGGGACCGATGACCGTCTTCTCGATTGGGCGCATCTTGCCACCAACAAGTTTGGGCTAACCGGCAGGTTTGTCCTGCCATCGCGTGTTGACTCTTGATTAATTCAAAAATGGCGCTTGCCTCAACGCCTGTCGCCACGTATAGTTTGGGCTCTTTTGCAATTGAGAAATTAAGATTTATGCGACGACCCAAAGGCATCAAAACAAAAAAGTCCGTGTCCAAGCGGTTCAAGATCACTGGCACTGGCAAGGTCCTGTTCCACCACGCCGGCAACCGCCACCTGGCCCAGACCAAGAATCCCAAGCGCCGCCGCCATCTCCGTGGCGCAGCCACGGTGGACCCCACCGACGCGTATCGCATCACGCAAAATCTG
>Ga0187868_1000701_pt1 | contig 25976 bp, 22 predicted proteins | sample June2016WEW_13_4_FD_133014 | JGI IMG/M metagenome (GOLD analysis project Ga0187868, IMG submission 133014) | Peatland microbial communities from SPRUCE experiment site at the Marcell Experimental Forest, Minnesota, USA - June2016WEW_13_40 | ecosystem: Environmental > Terrestrial > Soil >... | reverse complement strand
TATCTGATTCAGCAGCGGGATCATCAGCAACAACCTCTAACGTTTCCCCAATCTCCATCTCATCAAGTGCCATTCTCGTCCTGAAGACGGGCTCAGGACAATACAAGCCTAAACAGTCAAGTTTTTTGTCAACTTTAACAGTCACAAAATCTCCTCCAAAGCGTGCCAATGTTCTTGTTTAGGGGTGGTTCTTTAGAACCACATAGTAGCGTTAGCACTTAAGGCCAAGTCGTTTAGCGTTGCCGCCCCCACGATTTTTACTCCTGGAATCAGGGTTACTTTGTCCCAGCCTAACATCTGTTTGGAGGCTTCACATACGTCGATTTCGATGCCCATTTGAAGAGTCTTTTGGATCATTTCGGCAACACTGGGGAAAGTACCTAGCTTTATCTTTTCAGCCGCTCCCGGAAGCAGTATTCTGAGGCTTTGACCTAGAAAGTAGACTTTAGGGTTTAAGCCCATAGCTTTGGCTGTTTGAGCTAAAACTAAAGGAGAATATTGTCTTTCAGGATTGTCGCTAGTTTGTACATACAAAATAAATTTTTCGTCTTTCAATAAAATCACCCACAATATTTACCTGCTACTACAATTATTCGTTCATCGAAATAAATATAACGGAGTTATTCAAAGGATTTTGATGTAAAGTAACTTATGCATCATCTTAAATGGGTACGCCATAATTTCTGAGGAATATTTGGTCATAATTATTAAAAATAGTTGCAAAAATAAGCTGAATTAGGAAATGGCGCGGGATGTGGGATTTGAACCCACGCGGCCTTTCGACCACAGACTTAGCAGGCCTGCCCCCTACCAGGCTAGGGCAATCCCGCACAGGCAACAATAATAATTTTGGAACCTGCCAAAGTCTACGTTATATTGTAGATTGTGATGCTCAGATATTTTTGTTTTCTGTATTCTGAAAACCGCAAATCACACTATTAAATCATTAGCAGGATGCTACTTTCTGTTGCTGTACTGGCTCGTCCCCAGGAAGAGAGGGGGTATCCTTTTTAACTGTTAAAAAAATAGGCAAAAGACTACCCCTTAGAAACTTTTTCTTCAACAGAACTGCTAATCAAGCCATATTGCAACTGGAGTGGGGAACGTTCACATATTCATCAAAGCTGACTCGCTGAGAAAAGAGATTGAGTGGAATAAGCTGTTCCGAACGAGGAATTAATCAATGGAATATTCCAGAGTACGTAAAGCAAATTACGAGATTATTTCGTAGCCTTTTTTTGTGGTGATGTCAACATTCTCCGCGCAACAATTCCACTTTTTCTTCTTTTCACATTCGTATTTTCGGAGTTATTCTGATGAAAGCCCATAGCATCTTGAACTGCATATATCTTTTCATGTTTTCTCTTTCGGTTGTGGTTTTTCACTCAAATTTATCCACCCCAAAAAAAAGGAGATTATGTTAAGTTTTCTCCAAAGCTAAATCCAGCATGAAAGTTGCGCCGGGCAGGTCTAAGCATACCATACTTGCCTGGAAAATTTCTTTATTAACGAATGGAACAACCCAAAGGGCTGTGCCCGTCCAAGATGCAACGTCGCTATATTCAGACAATCTTGCTAGTATGATGAGTATTATTCGCCCTGCGGCTCGTGTGTTGCTTTTGGTCCAGTCTGTCACTACTGTTGCTGTAAAAAGTGCGATCCCGAATGCTGAGAAGAGTGTTGCTGACAACCAGACAGGGTTACCGCCAATGCCTGGCGCGACAAAGGTTACAACTAAGTAGCTGAGACCTACATTATATTCCATGCAATTGCAAGTTGTTTTATTATTTTCACCCTCATTGCTTAGACAAGATTAACAGTTCAGGACGCCCTGTGGATTTTTTGGAGGAAGTGGTGTAGTCGATGAGCTGTCACTCTGGAGTCTATCGTGTACGTTTCGCAAGTAATATTGAAACCAGAGAAGTGATCCCATTTTGCCGTAGTATTTTAGTACATTGTTGGCTGCATAGTAAAGTTCGTCACCATACTCTTGTCGCCATGATTTCTCAAAGATACGGATGTCTCCTTGCAGAAACGCTTGGGCACAAAGCATTCCGCCTTTCATGGCATAGTAAATTCCTGAACCATTTATGGAGTTTACATGTCCTGCCGCATCGCCTATCAATGCCCAGTTATTACCAGTGCAGGGCAAGTCGAAGAAGTCTTTTTGCCATATATGCGGAACCAAGCCAGCATATAAATGTCCTTTCAGCGTTTTCAGTCGTTTTCCAGCAGTGTGGGAAAAGAGGAATCTATCTAACGATAGTTTGAGTTCCCGTCCTGATTCCATCCCTCCGATGCCGAAATTTATGCTAGTTTTTTTTGGGAAAATCCATATGAAACCTCTTTTTCGAATGTATGTGTGCGAGTAGTAGACCTCCAATGTATTCGGATTGAAGTATTCCCGCAAGTATTTTCTTGGACATTCAAAAATGTAGCCTACAGTTGTCGCAACGAGTTTCATATCAATAGGCTTTGAGATGTGTCGTCTTACTAGCGATGGGCAACCGTCTGCTCCTATAAGAAATTTAACTTTTACAGGCCTATCCTTGTTTGTTGTGAGACTCCAGTTGTTTTGTCCCCTTGCTATTTGGTTTACCTTTTCTTCGTAGAACACCACACTTTTGTTCCTTAATGCTCTTTCGAGCAAGTAGTTGTCGAAGTCTTTTCTCGAAACAATAAACATCGAGGGCTCAACAAATAATCTTTTCTGGAATGCGTATCTTTCAGCTAAGATCCACTTTATCTCGTTCTCTAGAGCATGTTTCGGAATGCTGAACTCGTTAACAATTCTGTTGTCAAGTAGTCCACCACATGGTTTTTCCCTAGGATGCGAATTATCAAAGAGCGCTACTTTAATTCCTGCTTTTCCCAGTACTTGAGCGCAGGTAGAACCTGCAACACCAGCTCCAACAATTCCTACATCAAAAACATCAAGCAATTTCCTTGTTCACCTTTTGCGCCAGTCAAGTTGTTGGGTTTTCGACTACTGTTCATTATCACTGTAGAGGGGGATTATTTATAGTTAACAACGTAACTGGCTGTAGTGCCGCGCTTTATTAAATACAAAAAGTGAAGACCAATATGTGTTTAAAAGCTACGTCAAAAAAATGCATGGATGACAGCATACGGCTAGGTAATATGCAAAAAAGACGCTAAACAGACGTTAAATGCATTTTTTAGTACCGTTTTTCCATGTTTCCAGTAAAAAATACCCACTTCTATAGGCAGATATACTCATCCTATCAAGCTGGAAGAAGCAATCAAACTGTGGAGGTAGGCTTTGAATATCACACTGAATTAGAAGGAAATAAACTGTTCTGAAGGAGGAAATAGTCAATGGTTTATTCCAGATTATATAAAATAAATTATGGGATTATTTCGCAGCCGTTGTACTTAATGAAATCGAAATCTTTTATGTTTACTTTTTCGTTCTTGAGTAAGCGCTGAATCCGTGGAAACTCAGCCTTAACAGCCTCAACGAGTTCTGCAACCGTGTGGCAAACTTTGCTGTAAGCTACATCGCTCCACCGCTTAGTTATATTTGCGTATAAGCATCTTCCACCGCAAACATTCAGAATCGAGCAGTTTGCACATGGCGGTTGGTCAACAAGAATTTTCTTCATTTTAAGTGGGTCAGCATTGCTTATATGACCTAAATAGTACTTTTTCATCCCCCACATTGTTGGGCAAGGAGTAATGTAACCATCAGTTTGAATGGCGTAGTTTATCCAGCCTCCACCGCAGCGCATATGGCAATTTTTCTCTTCATATACAAGTGAGTTGGCGATGCCTATCAAAGGGTAAAGTTTCAAAACAATGCCTTTCTCTTCCATCTGGTCTACCCAGAACTCTGCAAGCTGTTTTACGCCGGGAATATAGCTTGTTTCTGTCCACTGTTCAAAGTTGCGTCTTCGGTAATCATTTCCCCAAAAGCCAGCGTTCAATTGCCAATGTACAGAGGAAAAAGAGAATTCATCGTTGTCTAATAACCACTGGACTTGCTTGTAAATGTCCGTTTGTTCCATGATTGTCATTCTAGCAATTAATTCTCCACTAAAGCCGTTTTGCTTGATTAATTTTAGATTGTTTACGACTTTGCGGAAGGTTCCGTTTCCTCTGTAGTAATCAGTTAAGGCTTCTTCACCATCAATGGAAACTAGAATAGTGTGAAAATGGTTAACGTGTTTTGGCTCCAACTTGTCAAGCAGCAGACCATTTGTCTGTATCATAAAATGCTTAGCGTCAACATTTTCCATTATCTGCTTGATTTTGTCAACGCAAATTAAAGGTTCACCACCGTAAAAAGTTAAGACACAATCAGTGTCTTTCCGACAGAACTTATCCAGCGATTCCACGCTATAGCTAATTTTTTTGGGTAATTCATAATCAACTTCGATGTCGCCGAAGTCCTCCTCAAAATCATCCAGAGATTCGCCGAAGCAGTACCTGCACTGCAAGTTGCATTCGGTGGTGAGGATCACGTGGAAGAACATGTCTTAATTGTGTACGGTGCTGGCTTAATAGTATTTTTCCGCTAACTTCCGAGCTTCCTCATCCTCAGAGCTTTCTTCAGTCTCTTCTTTTGCCTCTTCGTTTTTCTTTTTAGTTTCTTCCATTTCTTGTTTGTTGTTTTTCCCGGTTTCCTTCTGAACTAATTTCTTCGCCTTCTCAACGTAACTCTTGAGTTCCCTGTCTTTCATTGCCTTTTCTGGTAAAGTCTCAGTAGCATACATCAAAGGTATAACAGCCATGAAAAGGAAGAAGCTTGCAAAGGAAAAAGCCAATCCTATGGGAATACCCTTAGCGTATGGTTCGATTATTATTGACAGGAAGTTTGAAAGAAGATAAGGAAGCCCCCCCCAAGTGTAATATTTCTCTTTTACTTGGTTTTCTCCTAGGTCTCCCCAAATTATTGTGATAAAGATTGAAAGTAGCAATCCCCAGGTTATGCCATCCAGAATCAAATATAAGTATAACATAATTGGCGACTTAAAGAACAAACTCAGTATAGCATATTCGATTCCTAGCATTACGAAGCCTGCAATTATTACCCTTTTTCTTCCATTAATGTCGGCTATAATGCCCCCGACAACCGCAAAAATCCCTACGAGAGCAAACTCAACAAGTTGAATAAAGGCAAATGTTTCTACACCAAAAACGTTTTCTAATATGGGTGCTTCTGCGAAGTTTATGATTGAAAACATAGTCCACGGAAATAGATACAACAGTACCTCCCTTTTTCTTATGATTTCAAAATAACTGGGGGATTTTTGCGATTTTTGCACAAGTGGTTGTTTTTTGTATTTTCTGTCCAGACCAAAAAAACCTATACCACCAAGTAGCCTCCAGATAGCAAGTGCAATGAATGCTTCCCAGTTTCCCAACATGGTTAGGAGAAATGCAAAAAGCAGAACAATGATTCCCACAAAACTCCATGTCAAACCACCCGAAAAACCACGTGTTTCAACAGAAGTTGATTCTGCAAAGTAACTTAGGCATGAAGGTAAACCAATTCCAACCGAAGCTCCCAAAGAAAAGGCAATTAAAGCGTTAATGAACACGTTTTGGTTAGATAGGGCACCCAAAAGTAAAGTAGTAATTGCCCCCAGGAATGGCCATAAATACAAAGATTTAGTTCTTACACGTGGAAGGTACTTTGAGCCTATTATTGCCGTGACTGCAACGGCAACAAAGTAAGTTGCAAATACTTCTGTTTTTTCAATTCCAGCCAAATTCAGCCCATTCAATACATCTGCGAAGACTGGGTAAGTCAGTATATACCACACGAAGCTGTTAAGCACCAATAGGATAGCTGGCGCTGCTTTTTTCCAATCGGTTTTATTTCTGAGCGATCTAATTGAATTCATACTCTGACTCAAGTACGGATACGCCCTTTTAGAATAAAACTTTTGTTAATTAATAATTCTGTATTTCTGTTCAACACAAAGCTTATATGTAGATGTGTTCTACAGGAGTACTACAGGAGAAAGGAATATGAAGGCAGTTAAGAGAGTGAAAAAGAAAGAAGTACCAGTTCGAGTAGGACCATAAGTTCTACAAGTCTTCAAGCATAAATGAAACTACAGCTTGAAGCTTTCTTTGTAGCTTCTTCCTTGAGAGTTTGTTTAGTAGGGTTAGTGCCTCTTCAATAAGGAGTTGCATTCTAACTTTTATTTCTGCGACTGGCTTAGCTTCGAGGGTGAGGTCTACCAATTCGGCGATGTGACTCCTTGTCATTTTGGGTTTTGAGAGGATAGTCTTGACTCTGAAGTTTATTTTTTTGTCCTGCATTGCGAACAAAAGAGGCAGGGGCAAATCTTGAACCGTGATTCGTTGACGAAGCTCTTCAATGTCAAAAACATCCACGAGATCATCTCGCAAGGTGGCTAGTATTCCGAGAATTCTTCCCAGTTTAGCCAAGTTCGCCACTTCGATTTCATCGCCTCCCCCGAAAAGTGCGCCAAGCATGAGGTCCGCCTCAATTGATGCAGCCTTCAGTTCAGTAATAATCATATAATCATTCAGAGTCACTCGTTTACTCTGCTTAAAGCAGACTTCCAAAGAGTGCGCATTTCCGACTTCAAAAAGCAAGTTTTTAGTCGTTTCAAGTATGTTCTTCCTTTTTTCTTGCGAAAATGTTGTTGTTGAATCGGCAAAAATCTTGAAGCCTTCAATCAAAAATGCGTTGCCAAGAAGTAGCGCCATCTCGACGCCGAACTTGCCATAAACAGTGGGATTTTTGTTTTTTGCTTTAGATTTGTCTAGTATATCGTCGTGTAGGTCAAATGCAGCTGCCATCATAGCTATCGCAGCTTGCGCGAGTACACTGTCATCTGGGTTTCCTCCAACAGCCTCACATGCCATTGAAAATAAGCCTGCATGAGTGAAATCGTCCCAGTGTTCAAGGTAATGTTCAAACGCGCTGCGCAGTTTTGGAGGCTCCATTTTTTCCGCCTGCAAAATCTGTTTTGCAAGACCGAGCCCTTTTTCGCTTCCTTTTCTCAGTTCTGCAACTATCAGCTTTCCTTTTTTGTGTTCCATATTCTAACTCTAACTGCGTTAGTAGTTTAAAAGATTGTTCAGGTCAGAGAAGAGATTCTCGGCATTTTGGGTCAAAACATAAACAGGAAACCAAAGCTCTGAATAGTTTAAGGGGATCGTCCAACAGTTTCATGATAATCCTGAGACAAATTTAGGATAAATGGCAAACTGCATGGGCGGATGCCCGCGTGTTCGAAGCAGAGCCAGACCCAGTCAATCAGAAAATCACGGTTCCTTTTTCAATTCAACCAACAGGCTTTCCGCACCAGAACCAACTTAATGAAACTTATAGATGTTGCTTGGTGGTCAGGGGGTTAGCTTTATACCGTCGTTTAAGCCGTCGTTGCATTTTTTAAATTTTAAGAATCGTGCTTTAGCGGACTAATTGACTGGGATGGATTTGAACCCTCACCACAGTGGAGATGTCATCTGTAAACCTTCCTTTTTTTTGTGCGTTTGCTCGATATTTCGAAGGAAAGAATCTCACTCTGCAGTGGGGTCGCTTAGGTTGTTGCCCACGTTTTGAACTACCGGTGTTTGGATTACCTATAGTTTTTCCGCATGGTTTGAGCTTATAGCCTGAATCCCGTATGTAGTCTGTAATCCATCACTTTTCCAGGACAATGCTCGTCGTCAATTGTTGGTTGGTTGCACTGAGATCTAATCCGACCAAACCAATGTAAATTTAGCATAAATAATGTTCGAGGAAAAGGCAGTTTATTAGTTTGTTTGCTTTCTTGAGTTTTCAGAATGCAGCCTAAAAAGAAAGACAAGGCTTTCATGGACCAGTTCAGATGCCCGACCGGTCTCCAAGGCAGAACAGTCGCTGCTGGGATGAACCGAGGACACAGTGCCATGTCAACTTGGGGCCTGAAAAAAGCAAGAATCGAGCCCGATTTTGTCGTTCTGGACGTGGGTTGCGGAGGAGGCAAAACCATAAGCAGGTTAGCGCAAAAGGCATTTCAAGGCAAAGTTTTCGGCATCGACTACTCTGCGGACATGGTGGAATACTCCAGAGAAGTGAACATGAGACTAATCACTCAGGACAAGGTGGAAATCCTTGCAGGTTCAGTTGAGAGAATGGGGTTCCCAGAAGACTTCTTTGATTTGGTAACGGCGATTGAAACCTACTATTTCTGGCCCGATCTTCGAGAGGCTTTTCGAGAGATAAAGCGGGTCCTAAAGCCCGAAAGAAACCTGTTAATGATAAACGAGATGGTGAAGGATGGTGTCTACGAGGTGAAGAATGCGGATATGATCGCTAAGGCGCATGTACGCCTAATTCCGTTGCAGGAAATTCAGATTATGCTGCATTCTGTGGGGTTCGTGAATGTGAAGGTCTTCACTAAGACCAAATCACCTTGGAACGCGATTCTCGCCCAGAAACCCACCCGAAAACAAACTCGTGCTAAGACAGGTGTCATAACGTGAAAATGGTCCGCTACCAACACAAAGGCAAAGAATACTACGGTGTCATGCAATACGAGAGACTAGTGTACCTAGGTGCCCTTGCTAAACGCCTCAAAACAGACTTACCCAGCGAGATAGAGGCTTTCATCGTAAACCAAACGGCTCAGAAAACGGCAGAAGAATTGCTCACGAAAGCGAAAAATAGCGACCTCGATTCAGTTTCCATACCACTAAGCGAAGCAAGACTTCTGGCGCCAATCGCATCACCGCCTAAAATTCTCTGCCTAGGTCTAAACTTTGCCACTCACGTTGATGAAACCAAGGAGAATCGACCGGAAGAACCAGTGATTTTCATGAAACCTCGCACCGCCATAGCGGGACCAAACGACAAAATCATCAAACGACCCTTTGTTAAGGAACTTGATTACGAAGGCGAACTCGCTATAGTCATTGGCAAAAAAGCCAAAGATGTCCCTGCCTCAGAAGCGCTCAACTACGTTTTCGGCTACACCATACTAAACGATGTCTCCGCTCGGGATTTCCAGTTCAGGAGCAGCCAGTGGACTCCAGGCAAGAGTTTCGATACCTTCGCGCCCACGGGACCCTACATTACTATGAGCAACCAACTGCCTGACCCTGGCAGCCTCACAATTAAGGCATGGATAAACGGCGAACTCCGCCAAAACGGCAACACACACGACATGATTTTCAGCGTAGCCCAGATAATTCACCACCTCAGTCGAGTCATGACGCTTGAACCCTGCGACATCATCGCCACAGGCACCCCATCAGGCGTTGCCATGGCCATGAAACCGCCGAAGTGGCTAAACGCGGGTGACGTGGTCCGCATAGAAATCGAAGGCATCGGCACATTAGAAAATACTGTTGAAGAAATGTAACTGCTTGCCTTCGCGATGGAGCCGTGCTCATTCCCGCTTCCTTCTCCAAAACCACAAAAAGCTAATAGTTAGTTTCGTTTAATCAGGGAACATGATCGTTAATATTCGAAGTTTTAAAGAATCCGATCTACCGTTCCTTTTTGAAATGCTTAAAGAGCCAGTGGGCGAACAGCGTCTTCTCTACATGCACTATGTTGACGGCAATCTTCTTTCTTGGATTCATGAACGTCGGATTAAGGTTTTGTTAGCTGAGGGCAATAGCAAACTAATAGGTTCAGTGGCGTACAATGATGGGCATTGGGGGGAAGAAATCGAATGGCTCCTTGTTTGCGCAACCGCAGACGCAGAGCTTGTTGAGGACATGCTTGTCAAAGAGGCTGAGCTGTATGTAAAGAAAGGCACGGTTTTTACCTCAGTAAACGCTGGAAGCCCAAAGATCGAAAAATGGGTGCAACGAGGGTATTGTCCGAATGGAGGACTGCACTATATGCTTGCGACACTTGCAGGGTTGAAAACCCACCCTAAAATCCCGGAAAGCATATTGCTGCGAAGCCTAAAGCCAGAAGAAGAAAACGAGTTCGTTCAACTTGTTAACACTGGATTTGAGTCAGAAAGAGTTAGGTTAGGTGACATTCAAAAGTGGAAGACAGAAAACCCTCCTTTCGATGAAGAATGGATTCATGTTGCTGAGAGTAATGGAAAACTTGTTTCCGTTGTTGTGGCAAAACCTGATGTAGGCTATAACAGATTCTTCAATGCAAAAAGAGGTTATTTGGGTCCTGCAGCGACGCTCCATGAGTATCGAGGCCGGGATTTAGCGTCAGCACTTACAGTACGCGCGATGAATTTCCTATTTGAGCAAGGAATGGATTCTGTGTGTTTATACACTCTTGAAACAAACATGCCAGCTATAACATTGCTGCGAAAGATTGGTTTTGAAATTAGACATAGTTGGGAGTTCATGCATAAACATATCTAATTTTGATTCGGCAGGTGCCAGATAGATGCTTGAACGCTTCTTTATTTTCCTTACGAAAAGCATGGCGAATAATGTTTACACTATGCTTGTGAAACTTTTTGCTGAAGATAAGTGCTGGATGGAAAAATAACGTTAAAAACAGGAATTATGGTAGTATATATAAAAACGCTTTAAGAATTGGGTCGAAAGAAAGAGCAAGCGCGTTTTTTATCGCAAATGTTAAATATTGAAAGGCTTAATATTGAGGACTAAAATCCGCATAACTTTCATGAAAAATAAGGTGGGGAATATTGAGAGAAATGTCAAATAGAGCATTGGGAAGAGCAATATGGGCAATTATATTGATTGTTATATTAGTAGTAGCAATTGCGGCAGCAGTATATTATTTTGAAGCAGCAAAGCCAACTCGACAGATTTCTATCACCGCCACTTCGCTTGAGTCAATACAGGGAACACCCATCACCTTTTCTGTGCTTAACTTAGTGTCAGGTGGACAAGCCACAATTTACTTTGGTGATGGGCAGTCAGCCAGTCTCACCGCTAGCTCATCTTCGGCGACTCACACCTATCAATTTCCAGGTACATATCTGGTAACTGCTCAGGAAACCCAAAGCGGTAGTATAATATCTTCTACGAACAACGCGATTAGGACCATTCAGATAGCACCATCAGTGAACTCAGCCTTAGCTCCATACATATCAGTTCCTGTCATATCACTCAATTCGACGAAGAATCCAAATGAGCCAGTTGTGACTGCGAACACACCTGTAATTTTAAATGCCGGTTACCTATTTCCGCCTTCCGACCAAGATACGACTATATCAGAGTACATATGGGACTTCGCCAACGGCGTTAGCGACACGATACAAGCAAACAGTACTACGCAAGATCCAACTGTAAATCCCGTTAACTCAACTTACACGCAGACAGGCCTGTATCCTGTGAGCCTAACCTTGGTAACGGAAAATTCGGTTAGCCTGCAGACCTACAATACTACCGTTGAGCGTACCATAGCAATCAGTTCTTCCGCTAAACCATATGCGCTGTACGTTTACGCTGGTAAAATACCCAACCCTGGAGTGATAAATGTCGCTGAAGTAGTCGGGGGAGGTCCCTCCGGATTTGATCCGCAGATAGATTACGAAACTGTCGGCTACGAGGTAATCTTAAACACTATTGGAACACTTCTTGTATACGACGGAGCATCGACAACCACGTTCCTACCAATGATAGCTGCATCGGTTCCTACGGTTGGTAACGGAATAAACACAGCCGAGACGCAGTACACATTTACAATAAGAAATAACTTGAAGTTCTCCAACGGCGATCCGATTACCGCATACGATGTATATTATTCAATGATAAGGAATCTTTTATTCATTGGTGGAGTACAAGGCACACCTGACTGGATACTAGCCCAATACGTGGTTCCTGGAGCAAGTGCAGGAATACCCATAGTCGCGAATGCCACCGATACGACTGATTACAATGCAATACTGAACGCAGTCACATATTCCAGTAGCAGCAACACAGTTACATTTAACCTCGTCTCGCCTACGAGTCCCACGCTGTTCTTCACCGCAGTAGCCTTTGACCTTGGTTGTGGAATATTAGACGCATCTTGGCTTCAGAGTGTGGGTGCTGGGATAACCTTTTCGCCAGCAGGATTTTACAGCTACGAGAGCCAGGCCAACGAGAACAATTTCAACACAAAGGTACAGTTCGACCCAGTCGCATCTGGTCCATACGAAATAGAGAGCTACGTCCCAGGTCAATCAGTAGTCTTAGCTCCCAACCCCGGTTTTCCAGGATTACCAGGCATACCAGCCGTGACCAATAAAATATCGATACAGTGGATCAAGGATCCTGAAACAGCCTATCTATTGTACACAAGCGGATCAGCTGATATCGTCACTGGATTGCCAACAAGCGATATGCCGCAGATCAAAGATCAGGTAGCAGCCGGGCAGAGCAGCCTCTATAAGGTGTCATCCCTGTCCGCTTTCTTCTATGCGTTCAATACAAACATATCCATATCAGTAATGAAGTCAACGTTCGGTAGCAACTTTAACGTACCTGCTAACTACTTCGCTAACACTCAAGTAAGAGAGGCGTTCTCCGACGCTTTCAACTACACCAATTATCTAGATGAAATATTAGGCAACAATGTGTACGGTGAAGAGTTCGGAAGTGCCTATGCAGGCGCCATAATCAATGGCTTGCCATACTATGTGCCAGAGAGCCAGCTCCAGAACGTTTCTGCATATAATCTAGCTACCGCTAAGCAGCTTATGGAGCAGTCAGGGGAAGCCGGCATATCAGTCAACATACCCTTGGTAGTCGTGTCAGGCGACACAACCAACTACGCAGGCATGGAAATGTGGGCAGCAGCTCTGCACCAGATGGACTCAAACATAAGCGCGACAGTTGAATATCAAGAGTGGCCAACAATAATAGCTGATCAAGTTCCTGGCGCGAATCCTCTGCCAGCCTACTTCCTAGGCTGGATAGCTGACTATCCGTATCCCAGCGACTTTGTTAACGCCTTTTACCTTCAAAACTCCATCTACCCCTCAGCAATGGGCTTTTCAACCGCTGGCTTGACAGCGGAGGGATATCCGGCAGAGGCGGCTCAATATCAGCAGCTTTGCACGGTGATTCAGCAGGCAAACGCCGCAACCAACCCGACAACTGCAGCTCAACTCTACAAACAAGCAGAACAGGACGCTATAAACCTGTACATGTTCGTCTATACGCAACAAGCCAATTCCTTCTGGATAGTAAAGCCATACATCACAGGTTACAACGGAATATCGTCTCAGGAAAACCCGATGATCGGTGGAGCAGCCGACTCAATCTACTACTGGTGGATCAAAGGATAAGCGCCTTGTGCGCTCCCTCTTTTTTCTGAGTTGATTTAACTATGCGCCTTTGGGTATATATCGTTAGGCGGTTACTATTAATCATCCCGACGCTGATCGGGCTTACTTTCATAGTGTTCATCCTTTCCCATGTAAGCGGAACAAACATAATATTATCTGAATATATCAGCCCCAAACTGACGGGGCTTGCAAGGCAAATCGTAATTCAAAAGCTGACAAACGAATTCCACCTTAACCAACCAATTTATATTCAATATTTTTACTGGTTATACCAAATACTGCAAGGCAACTGGGGCTTCACAAGCACGCCCATATTCAACGGTCAGGTAAACACGGCCATAGCCCTCTTCCTTCCTAATACAATAATGATATCAGTTGTAGCGTCAATCTTGATATGGGTGATAGGCGTTCCTCTTGGCGTTTTCTCAGCTGTTAACAGGGACTCTGCCGCTGACCACACACTGCGCGTCGGATCCTTCACTCTGTACTCCATGCCCATTTATCTTATAGGCGTAGTTTTGATCATCCTGCTTGGGGTCTACTTAAAAGTTCTTCCGTTCTCGGGTGTCGTCAACCCAGTCTCAGTTTCAGCAGTCTCGTGGTACGTGAACGGAATCTCATACCCCACGCACATAATTCTTATAGACGCGATAATTCATGGCGCATGGGGCATAGCTGGTGATGCGTTCCTACACCTTATCTTGCCCTCGGTTACGCTTGCACTTGCAATAGTTGCCAGCATGATCAGGATACTGAGGTCTTCGATGCTTGAAGTGCTGGATATGGATTACATCAGGTTGGCAAGGTCAAAAGGTACAGATGAACGAACAGTGATTAATCTTCATGCACGCAAGAACGCATTGCTGCCTGTGATTACGCTTTTCGGCTATACCGTGGCCGGTCTTCTAGGCGGAGCTGTAGTGGTGGAGACCATATTTAATTACCCAGGAATAGGATACTGGACTACTCAGGCTCTTCTAGTCAGCGATGTCGGAGGTATCATGGCCTCTACGTTGCTTTTCGGTTTAATTCTTGTGTTTGCTAACCTGATAGTAGACCTGGTATATGCGTTTATAGATCCGAGGATAAAATATTAGGAAGCAAAAAGGTGTCTGAAGCAGAGTTAAAAAAGAGAAAATGGGACAATACTAAGCTTTCACTTTCAGTTTTTTTTTCAAGTAAGACTGCAGTCGTCGGTCTTGTCATAACAATGATATTTGTAGTAGACGCGTTGATTGTGCAGTTCTTCCCACAGCTCCTCGGCATCACTAACGTAGGTTCGCTTACCTATAACTTTCTCAACCCAGCGCCCTCGCCGCCTTCAATGACACACCTGTTTGGCACGACGTATCCAGGGATAGACCTATTCACCAGCATGATTAAGGCAATAAGAATAGACCTATTCTATTCAGTGCTTGTTGTGGCAATAGGCGCGACATTCGGTTCCCTAATAGGTGTTATCTCAGCCTATGTCGGTGGCCTAATGGATGAAATCGTGATGAGGATAACCGACGTATTCTTTAGCATACCGTATCTTATACTTGCATTGGCCGTCGGCTTTATCCTTGGTAGAAGTCTGCTAAACATGTCCCTTGCCCTTGCAATAGTGTGGTGGCCTCTTTATGCGAGGTACACGAGGAGTCAGACGCTAAGCACTAAGGAGTTTACGTTCGTTGAAGCGGCCAAAGCCTCCGGAGTCAGTAAGGTAAAGATAATGTTTAAACATATTCTTCCAAATTCGCTGCCACCAGTGTTTATTCAGGTATCCTTGGACTTGGGCTCAATAATGGTTATCTTCTCCACTCTTGCTTTCATAGGTTTCATAACGAACGCAAGCGTTCCGGAGCTTGGTTATCTCACAAGCTTGGGGCTCGGCTATGTTCAGACTGCTCCTTGGGCGGTCATCGTTCCAGGTGTGGCTATCACCTTGTTTGCTCTGGCGGTAAACCTTGTCGGCGATGGGCTAAGGGATGTTATTGACCCAAGGAGGAGAAGCTGATTTGGAGAACACGTTAGAGGTTTCAGATTTGAAGGTACAGTTCTACACTCGGCGGGGTATCTATAGAGCTCTTAACGGCGTGGATCTCCAGCTCAAGCAGGGTGAAATATTCGGCGTAGCTGGGGAGAGCGGATGCGGCAAGACAACACTAGGGCTTACTATAATGGGCCTTCTGCCGATAAACGCGTCAGTAACTTCGGGGGAAGTCATCCTTCAGGGTGAGGGAGACTTGACAGCCTCCCTAAGGGAGAGTTTTTCAAAAGCACAGGACAAGTTCAACTTAAAACAGAGCGAGAGTGTCACAAAGAAGCTGAACAAACAATTAGCCGACATCCGAGGCAGGAGGATGTCCATGGTCTTCCAAGACCCGATGACGAGCCTTAACCCTGTTCTTCAGGTCGGTTTCCAAGTAGCTGAGACTGTTATTACTCATCAGTCAAAATCGCTCGCACAAAGGAAGCTTGCCAGAACAAGGGCAACACGGGAAGATTTAGAGCAGATACTGAAGCTACTGAAAACAGGCGCAGACGAACAAGCAATCAGCAAATACGCGGAATCAAGGGGGCTCATAGGGATTGAGAGCCAAGTCCTTAACGTATGGAGGAGAAACGATCTCGGCGAGTCCAAAAAAGAAAAGATTATCATTTCGCTTCATTCGGAAAAGTTGGGGTCCTTTGATAAGATAGTACTGGAGAATGTTGAAAAGAAAGGGAATATACCCGCTTGGATGCGGATCCCAGGTCTAAGCAGGGTAGCCAAGAATGTTCTTTTGAGGGAAGGGTATGCAAAGGCGACTGAACTTCTTTCAATGCTTGAGGTCCCCAACCCAGACAAGGTGGTGAGAATGTATCCACATGAACTGTCAGGCGGTATGAGGCAGAGAATAGTGATAGCTATCGCGCTTGCGAACAACCCTGAGCTGGTCATTTTGGACGAGCCGACCAGTGCCCTGGACGTGACTGTGCAGGCTCAGATACTCGAGCTTACAAGGCACCTCAAGGCAAGGTTCAACACCTCATTCATATTCATATCTCATGACCTTTCTGTCCTAGCCGAAGTTTGCGACAGAATCGGTATAATGTACGCGGGCAGAATAGTCGAGGTGGCACAAACAGAAGTTGTTTTCAAAAAGCCTCTTCATCCCTATACGAGGATGCTGACAAGAGCCATACCAACGATTGATGGGGGTGAAATCCAGGGCATAGGTGGCGCTGTACCAGACATGAGGAACGTGCCGCCAGGTTGTTCTTTTCGCCCTCGGTGTCCAGATGCGGACAAGTGTAAAGATATAAAGCCGGAAATGGTGGAGATAGAAGAAGGACATTTTGTCTCCTGCTTCCAAGCAAGGTGAAAATGAGTGTTAATTGCGACAAGACAACTGACTAAACACTTTCCTATCAAAGGCGGTAGCTTAATAGGGAAACCACTCACGCTCAAAGCCGTTGACGGCGTTAACATACAAGTGAAAGAAGCAGAGATTGTGGGCGTAGTGGGTGAGAGCGGTTCAGGAAAGAGCACACTAGGGAGGCTGCTCCTAGGTCTCCTAAAGCCAACTTCTGGGCAAGTTTTCTTTGACATACCAGACGATGTCTTACAAGAATACGACGGTTATGTTGCAAGTAACGATTTGAAGAAGGCAACTGATATCGAAACAGCATACTCTGTCTTCAGCAAGAAGCGAGGCAGGCAAAAAGAGATCAGGAAGAACACGAATATTGTCTTTCAGGACCCATATTCTTCATTGGATCCCCGATTGAATGTCTTGGACATCGTTGCGGAACCAATAATTGCGACAGGTTACTTGCCGTCGAAGGAGGCGGTCAATAGATGCATGGAGCTCTTGGACGAGGTCGGGCTTCCGAGAGATTTCGCCTACAGGTATCCTCATGAACTTTCCGGTGGTCAAAAACAGAGGGTTGCCTTGGCTAGGGGAATAGCTACACTGCCTAAATTTTTGGTGTTGGATGAGCCGACAAGTGCTCTGGACGTTTCGGTCCAAGCTCAAGTGTTAGCCCTTTTGCGTAGGATAAGAGTGAAGCATAACATAGGAATGATTCTTATAACCCACAACATCGCCGTGGTCTCCTACATGGCTGATCAAGTGAATGTTATGTACGCCGGCAAGATAGTGGAAAACGGACTGAAGAAAGACGTAATAATGAACCCAATCCATCCATACAACGTGGCTCTTATATCGGCCGTTCCGGGAAAGGCGACAAAGGGAAAGAAGATAATACTGAAGGGGGACACTCCAAACTTAGTCGCACCGCCGCCAGGTTGCTCTTTCCACCCCAGGTGTCCACAAGCCTTCAATATATGCGGCTGGAGTGCTGAAGAAGTAGCATCTGATCTGAAATACTTAATTGAGGATAAGCATCCAGACATGTTCAAGGGAGAACCCGTTATTTCAACTAACGGAACATGCAACATAAGGATTAGAAACGTCAAAATGAGTGAAATGGAGGACCTGCTTAGCTTGGAAAAGGAAAAAGAAAGGAGTCTTGCTTCGATAGATAAGCTGAGCGAATCTGAAGACGGCATCGTAGTCGAGCTCCAGCATTACGAAGTGCCTAAAATGTACCAATGTGCTAATAGGTTAGTCTCCTGTTTCCTCTATGCACCAGGCAATTAAAAAATTAATATTGCAACCAACGCCGAAAGTTTCTTAAGCAAAGTGCCCAATATGCACCCGCGCGGCAGGTCGAAAAATGGCAAGCAAGAAAATCGGTTCATTTGATATTTTCTTGATGTTATGCCTGATAATCTTTTGGGGTAGCTCATTTGTCGTAGTAAAAGCATTGCTTCTGGAAGGGTTGACTCCGATTGCTATCGCAACATTCAGGTTTTTAGTTGCAGGAGCGTTTTTTCTAGCCGCTCTCTTAGTAAAGAAGGTTACGAGTCCGCAGAGCTCTGTGCTTGTAGACGGTAAAGACGTTCTGATGCTTGTAGGCTTATCTCTTGTTGGAGTTACTTTCTTCTTTATCGCGCAATATGTAGGCATCGAGTTGGCAGACGCCTCAGTTGCCTCGATTTTAGTCTGCTTCCTTTCACCTATACTTATCGCCTTGCTTTCTGTGCGGATTTTTAATGAAACTCTAAAGAGAAAGCAGTTCTTGGGGCTTGCCGTTGCCGGATTTGGCACTTTGGTCGTCATCACAGGAGGATCCATGGGCTTCGGAAGCAGCAACCCAACATTTCTCGTCGGAAGCTTAATCCTTCTGCTTACACCTATCCTTTGGGCTTCATACACTCTTGGAGGAAAAAGATTAATTGAAAAGTACAGTCCCTTTCTCCTTGTAGCTTACGTAAGCATCATAGGCGGACTTTTCCTAGTTCCGTTCTCATTAGCCGAAAACTCTCTTAAAGGATTACTGACCCTAAGTCTCCAATCATGGGCAGCAATTCTGTACCTATCGGTTACATGCTCATTCATAGGGTACCTTATCTGGTTCCAAGTTATAAGCAGAGTAAAAGCTGCAGTCGCCAGTTCTTTCCTCTTCGCTGAACCATTAGTAACAGTTCTGTTTGCTATGGCTTTCATCGGAGAAAATGTAACTCCGCTGATCCTCGTCGGAGGACTCTTAATCTTCACAGGCCTTATTCTTATCACAAGAAAATAAAAAACATCCTGCCTATTAAAAAACAGGCGACTTACACGATTTAACTTAAAGCTAAAGAAAACGCCAAATTCTTTTGTCATGTATGTTCGAAAGAAGCCTTTAAAGCAAGAACCCCCTGCTTTCTCAAATAGGAGGAAGATGAAATGGGCTTGGAAATCAAAGGAATGATTGACTTAAGAAGCGACACAGTGACATTGCCCACGGAGGAAATGTTGGAGGCAATTCGACTTGCGAAATTAGGAGACGATGTTTACAGGGAAGATCCAACGGTCAGAAATCTTGAAGAAATGGCAGCTGAGAAGATGGGAAAAGAAGCCGCACTTTTAGTCACAAGTGGCACGCAAGCAAACCTAGTGTCTTTGATGAACAATGCAAAACGTGGAGAATTAGTTTTCTTGGAAGCGGAATCTCATATTTACTGGTACGAAGGAGGAGGGGTATCTGCAATTGCTGGATTATTACCGTGGCTAATAAAGAGTCACTTGGGAGCGATTGATCCAAAAGACATTGTGGCAGCGATAAGACCGAAGAACATCCATTTTCCAGTCCCCTCTCTGATATGCATTGAAAATACTCACAACAGATATGGGGGAACAATAGTCACTCCTGATCAAATGCGAGCGATAAGCGAAGTGGCCAAAAGATATGACTTGAAATTCTACATGGACGGCGCAAGAATATTCAACGCTGCCGTAGCCTCAAAGGTTAACGTAAAAGAGTTCACAAAGCATGTAGACAGCCTGATGTTCTGCCTATCTAAAAGTCTAAGCTGCCCAGTCGGCTCAGTGGTCGTCGGCACTCAACAATTCATCGAAAAAGCCAGAAAAACCCGGAAAGTTTTGGGGGGTGGAATGCGCCAAGCAGGCATAATCGCCGCAGCAGGCATTGTTGCCCTTGAAAAAATGATTGACCGACTGGAAGAAGACCACAAAAATGCCAGGCGCTTAGCAGAAGGAATAGCAAAGATAAATGGAATTAAAGTTGATTTAGATGCGGTGCAGACAAACATAGTTCGCTTCGACATGAGCGATTTAGGAGCCTCAGATGAACTGTTCGTTTTAAAACTCAAGGAAAAGGACGTTTTAGTCTCGACTATGGCCAAGAATAGCATAAGAATGGTTACGCATCGCGGGATAGACAAAGTTCATATCGAAAAAGCAATCAATGCAATCGACAACGTAGCAAGAGAACTGCAATCCAAGAAACAAGCCTAACGCAAAGAAACTCAGAAAACCGACAGCGTTCACTTGGCTAAAGGTTACAGCACGCTGGCTTGTCCCAAAATTGGTGTGAAATGGTCATAACTCTTATTTTCTGATTTGGAGACAAATTTGAGCTTTTTAACCTCTTACGGAATAGTTCGTACCTTACCAACCAAGTGGGCACCATGGAAAACAGCCGCGCCATGTTCTAGCTCTCGCGATTGAAATTTTTGTCAGTCTGGTCGCGCACTATAGAGGATACCGCCTCTAGTCCGGGTTTTCTTCTTTGTCTATTGTCTCTTCTATTTCCTTTTCTTCTTTGTGCATCTCCTCTGGAGATTGCGGAAATTGAGCAGATTCTTTTCTTATTTCGTTTTCCTCTTCGACAATTTGCCGCGTGCGCTGTTCCCTTATTATGCGCTCCATCTCTCTTTGCTTTGCTTCTGGAATCAACTGATTTAGCTTATTAACAAGCTTCTCCGCTTCTTCTGGTCGAAGCGGAATATTTGCATCTCTGTGATGAGGCAATGTTATTTTAACTTCTCCCGTTTTTTCCATTTTCACAGAATCAATGTCAGATAAGCGGATATGCAATGGTACAAGGACGCTTAAGATACGACCGATTGTTTCCCTTAGACCCCGATCGTTTTCAAGAGCTTCCTCGATTTCGTTTTTCACGTTTCCTTTCACATCTATTTTCAACAGATCGTTTGTAACCCTTATAATAAAATGCGGATGATCAATCTCCAAAACCAAATCTGCCTCTGACATTCTTAACCCCTTCAATTCTCGTTACTACTATAGTCTTGGAAATAAACTTTCACTTGCCCGCTCTTGTGCCTTCGGTTGCAGATATCACAAAACAGCTTAAGAGAGCAAAATCTGCTGAAGAAGCAAACAGTACCTACTGGCAAGATTTCTCTCGCAGCATTGAAGCTTATAGACTCATGGTAATATAGCGGAGGTTATGAACCAATGAAAACTGTAAACGGCTTTGCATTTTCTTAACTCTGGAGAAAATCTAGCACCTTCGGTAATAAGTCGCTCTTTGTTTGAACTGACAACGACAGCAATAGATAATTGCAATGCCATTCCAAAAAATACTATCTGAGAGTTGGTGAAAATGACTGAGAAAAACTTAAAGCCCCATTTGCCGAAACCATTTCTAGCCAGTTGACCCTTGCTCTGGCATAAGAAGCAAACTGAGCCGAAAATCGGGCTGGTCTAAGTGTTCAACACCTACAAAGGAATGCCGAAAGAGGCAAAATACCTAATCTACTCGTCAGTACTGCCTTCCGTAGCTTACGGCATGTTCTACACTGACATAGCTTATTTTCTCACCACAGTTCAAGGATTATCTTTCAACCTCATGGGACTCATCGTAACGGTCATGGGCATATCCACATTTGCAACCAGCGTTCCCATGGGAATTGCAGCAGACAAATACGGCAGAAAGCGAGTGCTCATAATAGGCAACATAATAGCGAGCGTCATCATCGCGGTTTTCGCTTTAACCACAAACCCAACACTCTTAATAATTGCTGCCATTTTCGAAGGCATTTCAGAAGCAGCTTCTTTATCGTCTAGCAGTGCGTTGCTTGCAGAAAAAGCTGAAGATTCGAAGAGGAACAGCGTCTTCTCCATGTTTGGCTTTGCTCAAAGCACAGCCTTCGGACTCGGCGCTATTGCAATCCTGGTGACATCAACGATGGATGGATTCACGAATAAGGAAAGCCACGTTCTTCTCTACGTAATACTTGCCGTTCTGAGTTTGTCTTCCACGCTCATAATCTTGAAAGTTAGCGAGTCAAAAAGGTCCAGGAAAGCTAATGCAACATTGAGTGAGCTACTCCCGAGAAAGTCTAAAGATGTTTTGGTGAAGTATGCTTTCACGGGCGCGGTAATTTCTTTCGGCGCGGGTATGGTTGTTCCTTTGATGACTGCTTGGATGAAGGCGCAGTACGGTATACCGGACTCGTTGAGTGGTCCAATTTTGGGTTTTTCAAGCATTGTAATAGGTGTAGCTACGCTTGGTGCTCCTTGGCTTGCGAAAAGATTTGGAGTAGTTAACGCTATAGTTTTGACGGAAGCAGTTTCAACCATATTCATGTTTATAACACCGTTGTCTCCAAATTACATAGTGGCAAGCATCGTTTACACGTCAAGGGCCTTTCTTATGAACATGTCAAGTCCGCTAGCGCAGTCGATGATAATGGGCTTGGTCGCGGAAGATGAGCGTGGTGCAGCTTCAGGTGTAAGCTCTGCTCTTTGGAGATTGCCCAATGCATTGAGCTCATTTGTCGGTGCTTGGCTAATTGGCATGGGGCTCTTGGTTGCACCATTCTTCTTGGCGGCCCTATTCTACATAGTCTCTATTAGCCTGTTTTGGGACTACTTCCGACACACGAGAATGCCAGAAGAAAAAGTTAATTGAAAAATTTGGTTCGCGCGCTGGCTCGTCCGAAATTGATGTAAAATCGTCATAACTCTTATTTTTTAATTTAGACGCAAATTTGAGCTGTTTAACTTCTCACGGAATAGCTCGCACTGCACCAACGAATTGGGGCCAACCATGGAAAACAAACGCTCAGACCCAGCCGTGCTTTGTTCGCAAGAATTAGTTTATCACTTGAACACCCCAAAAAGACGACTTATAACCATTTTAAGTCGAATAATCCTTGCGTGTTTTAATCATTTCCCAACAACCCCTTTTTTGTGATGTTTTAGCCTATTTCTAAGCTATGCAGATTTAAGTTTTGGGTTTTTGCTTGCTTGTTTTTCTTAATTTTTCTAAGTTCGGCAATTCGTTTTTTTCCACTAAAGCATCAACCATGTCGAAAATTTCCATAATCTCTTTGCCATAGATTGTATTGGCATAAATGCCGATGGCTAAGAAAACAGTTAATATGGCTATTACGACCTCTAAATTAGATTCAAAAGAAATCAGATGTTCAGAAAGTGCAGTCAAGCTAAAAATAATTCCTGCTATTACAAACCCAAAAAGGAATGAGAAATAGCTGTTATATTGAGTATGAAGATAATCTGCATATATCTGAATTTTGAGAAGTTCGGCTTCTTTATCCATAATTTAGAAGCAGAGGTTTCAGTTTTAAGTTTTTGCATCGTAACGCTATGCAGATTTAAGACTTTTTTTCGCTTAGACGACCTGAAAATCACTATGGATTGCTAGCAGATTCAGCTAACGCATCAACAAGGTCGTTAATGAGACGCATCAAAATCTTGACCCCATCTCTGCTCAGTTGTTCCATCGGAAGGTCAATACCGTATTTCGCTTTAACATTCTCTTCTATTAGTTTTTTGGCAATAGTTTTTCGTTTGTCTTTAGCATTTAAGCCATCCAATATGCCAATAACTTCACTCATACTCTTTTTCACCTACCTAATTTTTGGGCTTGTTAGGACAATTTCTTACATGATTCCCGTATCGTTCCATATCATAAAAGACCTCACCGCAATATGGACACTTACGACCTACGCCTTCTTTTACTGTTTTGCTCATTTTATCACCTTTAATTAATAATAGTATGACTTGATTTTTAACCGTTTTTTTAAGCTATTTCTACGCTATGCAGATTTAAGACTTCTGTCTTTGAGGTTTTGCGGAAAAGTTATAGCTGAGCCGAACTATACTACCTTGTTTGGCTATTGATAGGTGTCTTGGGAATGCGAAAATCTTATGGAAAAATAAGTCCGACCGCTAAACTAGTGGCTTACCTACGAACTTTTACAGATATTCCTTACGCCAAAGAAATAGCGTTGGAGAGTGGAGCAAAGGAAACCTTCCAAGAATTAGCTGGGGAAAGCGAAGAATCAATGGTTCGATTCTTTCCTTTTTCGGAAGCACGATACAAGGTTACTGACCGAATTCTAGCAGAACACGACATGACTCAGGTTCTAGAAATTGCCGCTGGGCTTTCTCCTCGTGGGTTGGAAATGACTAGAAATCCAGATGTCGTTTATGTTGTAACTGATTTACCAGAGATTTTAGAGTTGGAAGAGACGATTGCAGAGACAATACTCACGAAGTCAAATAGTCACCGTTCAAATCTTCATTTCCAAGTCGCAAATTGTCTTGATATGGAAAGTTTATCAAAAGCGGCTATGGCTTTCAAATTTGATAGACCTTTAGCGATTATTACTGAAGGATTAATTCCGTATCTCAATCGTAGAGAAACGGGAGTCTTGGCTGGCAATATTCATGAGGTTCTCGAAAAATATGGTGGACTATGGATTGCAACAGAAGTCCACACTAAGGGATACTGGCAAGAAATCTCTCAATTAGACGAAAAACTAATACGGAAACGATTATCAGCTATTTCTAGTAGCACGGGGAGCGATTTTGAGAGCAACGCTTTTGCTGACAAGAACGATGTGGAACAATTTTTTGGGAAAGCTGGATTTAAGATAGAAGAATACTCACATTCAAAGGTTCTTGAAGATTTGTCTTCAGTAAAACTATTGAATCTCAATCAGGAAGAGAAACAGAAGATAAGACGAGGGCTTGAAATATTCAAAACCTTAATTTTAACTCCTCGCAATACTTAGAGCCAGTTTTGGGTTTTACGGAAAAGCCGTTAATTAACGTGATAAAAAAGAAGGGAGTTAACTCCCCTACCCCTAAAGCATTGATTAGTTTTTTCGGCTAACAAGCTCAAAAAAGACGTTTTATTTTTTGCTCTATTTTTTCCATCTACTTTCCATTAAGGGATTCACAGTATAAATCCAATCTGGGGAATTCCAATCTTCAAAGAGTGTACTAAACCAATTTTTGCTTAGAGGAGCGATTAAATTAGTTGGATTGTCGTACTTTGAAGATATTAATTCTTTTTTCATATAATCATCTAAATCATTATTGTTTATTAATTTGGGAAGCAAACTCTGAAAGTTTTCCTCATCTAAAAAATGATATAGGATTGTATGAATGAATTCGTGTAGAAGAACTCGTTCTACATTATCTTCATTGCAATCATTCTTATGCAAATAGATATCTTCGGTCATGGTATAATTATTCAAAACAAGAAAACAGCGGTGACTATGGTTACTTTTATCTGGACATAGACGATTAACTTTGATTTTTTGTTCTTGCATTTCGAAATCCAATTTTAATCACTTCAAACTAAGGCACACTATCTTTAAGGTCTTATTTCTTTACCAAATTGTTGAAAAGGCTTAACTGGATTCGACTTTTTCTTTACCTTCACATCTTAGACAACTGCAACAAACACACGGTTTTATCAAAAGGGTTTTTCCATTTTCCACTTTATAGCTAACGTGCTTACTCCAACACGAAAGACGGTTCGGAATTTCGCACTTTTCGCAATCACTTGGGTTAAAAGTTCGTTTCTTAGTCATTTTTGTTTTTTCTTAAGTTGACCGAACAGTTGCTAGGCTGATTCAAGCTAAAAATCGTTGTAATGTGTGCTTAGATTTAGTCGGAGCGATAGGATACTAGTACTATGGCTATTATTATAAGGAGAGCTCCGAAGACCATGACAATAGTGAGTATCTCGTTTAGAAGAATGAAGGAAATTGCGTGGCTATTAATATTTCTGATAGAAGCAAGGTCGTGGATGTTGAGGCTGAGATGTGTTTTAAGCCTTCCAGCCATAAGTAATAAGGAACGATCCAGCAAACAACGGCTGTGTAAATTATCGCAAGCCAAGCTTGAGCAGGAAGCGCAGGGATCTGGTCTACTGAGGAGAAGACGAAGGGCAGCATTGGGAGCAGAGTTAGGGGCAAGATCCACGTTAAAGATTGAAGTACACCATTGCTTGTCATTACGAGGGTTTTATTGTATATTTAGGGGTGTGCAGAATTTAAGCTGCCCCCGATCATGTTCTATTATGGAAGCCTGTGAGGTTGTCAGGCTTTTCGTCAACAAAGCGATAGTTCCAGCTGAGACTAAAAGAAGAGGAAACCCT
>Ga0187868_1000694_pt1 | contig 26077 bp, 21 predicted proteins | sample June2016WEW_13_4_FD_133014 | JGI IMG/M metagenome (GOLD analysis project Ga0187868, IMG submission 133014) | Peatland microbial communities from SPRUCE experiment site at the Marcell Experimental Forest, Minnesota, USA - June2016WEW_13_40 | ecosystem: Environmental > Terrestrial > Soil >... | reverse complement strand
TGAACCAAGCCTTCGCATAAACGCATCCTGTGCCGTCGCGAGTGCAAAGTCGCGAATGCATGCACAGCCGCTCCGTGGTGGGCCCGGAGGGATTTGAACCCCCAACCAAGGGATTATGAGTCCATTTTACGACACATTGCATGGTTCTGCACACTCGCGCAATAATCCGCACATCTCCTTTATTTGCAACACATAGGCCATCGGCAAAGATTGCACGATGATGCACCAACCAGAACAAAATCCGGGTACGAACATGCACCAAAACATGCACCAAAACGCCCTCAGTTTACTGGTCTTGATTGATCTCAAACTTCTTCTCGCATTTGGGTGCGTTGCACGCATAGGTGTGGGTGTGCTGAGAGATTGTCCCATCGGCCTTTTTCCCCCTCCATTTCATCTCATTCCTCGGAAGGTTACGCAGTTCAGCCGTACAGGCAGGGCAGAACTTCACATCAGGCTGTGGACCACTGACGTTTGCCATAGAGCGCGATTCTAGCACTCACCCAGACAACGGACGCAAGACGGCCCCGAGGAGAGCATCCTCAGGGCCGTGGTCAACTGTGGGCGAGGAACCTCGCCAGGAGTTCCTACGTGGTGGCCCACGTTCCCGGAAGTCGACGGGTTCCACGAAGAAAACGGCGTTTCAGGGATCTATCCTGGGTGGTGCGGATCAGGCAGACAGCCGCCTTTCGTTCGTTGTGCCTCTGCTCGAATTGATCCTCGGCGGTTTCGCGCTCACCCACAGACGTGCCGAGTTCCTCGGCCCCACTGGGATTAGAAATTAAGGGTAGGTACACCGTGACGCGGATGTTTCAGCTCGAGCGGGGCGTTCTCATCCTCGGGCGCCCCGAGTCCATGGACAAGCGGCGATACCGCAGCATCCGCATTCCGCGTGCGGTGTATGAACGGGTGTTGGACAGGATAACGGTGAGATGAGAAGCCAGAGGACTGCTGAGAATGCGGCATGCCGGTTGTGACCTGCGCTAAGCTTATCTTCAGGCCCCTGTAGATTTGAAGGCCCCGTCGCCATGCCCGAAGAGATCGATTTGCCTATTGAGGATCTGCGTCGCGTCGCGGAGATCGCTTTTCAGAAACGTGTCAGCAAGTTGTACGATCCCGTCCTTCGCGAAACGAAGGATCTCGCGGAGAAATTCGCCAATGAGGGGATTGCCTCGGCGGGAAAGTACCAACGCAAAGTCGCTGACGAGGTCTTCGTAAAGTTCGAATCGATCGAATCGATCGTCGAAGAGATCTACGTCGATCAACTGTATGCCCATAACCTGCCAACTGACGAACACAGCCGGTCAGCCGGAGAACATTGGCTCAGAGAGAAGATTGCAGCAGTGATTGATGCCGAGGTCGTCCGCGCGCAGCAGAATACGGAGAATCTGGGTTCGAGCTTCTTCGGTCCCTTTGCGAAGTCAGGCGAGGCTTTCAAAGCGCGCGTCGGCGGCGAGGGAGCCACGATGAAACAGCGGCTGGGCGACGCCATCACAGCCAGAACGCTCCTAGCCAAGAGGATGGTCAAAACAGCTGGAGCCCCTGAAGCCCGCAGCGCGGCGAGCGTGTCTGGTTCCGTTGCTCGGATCGAGGGCGTGCCCACCGCCTTCATCTCGTATTCCTGGGACAGCGAGGAGCACCGCCGCTGGGTGATCGCTCTGGCGACGAGGTTGCGCGAGAAAGGCGTCGACGTGGTCCTCGATTACTGGCATCTCAAGCTCGGTGCGGACAAGACCCTCTTCATGGAAAAAGCCGTTCGCGATAGCGATCATGTTCTACTAATCTGTACGCCGAAGTACAAGGAGAAGGCAGACGGCCGCCTGGGTGGCGTGGGCTGGGAGGCATCGATCGTGACCGCCGAACTTGCCGACGATTTGACGCAAACCAAATTCATCCCTGTTCTCCGGGAGGGGAGTTTCAAAGCCACGCTTCCGATCTGGCTCAAGAACCGCGTCGGCGTTGACCTGAGTGCCGACCCCTACTCCGAAGACGAATTCCGGCTCCTGTTGCGCGACCTCCACGAGGCACCGGTTGCTCCCCCGCCTCTCGGCCCGGCGCCGGCTTTTAGCGAGGAAGCCCGTGCGACGTCCCATTCGACACAAAGCGTGTCCGCACCGTTGGGTCCGTTCCCCGCTGCCGAGGCAAGAGACGGAAGTGCGCGGTTCCGCGGTCCAGGCGAACCGCTCGGACAGTTTTGGAATACCTTGCCCTTCGCTCAAGGACCGGACCACGAGGTCATTCTCGCCAAGGGTCCGGCGATTTGGCTTCGAGTGATGCCGCACACATCCACTGCGCACGAATGGATAAACGATGAACTGCTGCGATGCGGAAGACAGCCGAATGTTCCCCTGCAGCCTCTGCTATGGTCAAACTTGCAGTACCTTCGGGCGGAAGATGGCATGGGAGCCTACGCGACGCTCAGCCCAACCGGGATGGACACAGAGACCTCATCGGTGATGTTCGTCTTCAATACGGGTGAGATCTGGTGCGTGGACACTACGGTCCTGCAAATCTCAGGCCAAGGGAATCTGTATTTTCTTGATATCGCAAGGAGTCTGGTTCAGCGGCTCCCCGGATGCGCCGAACTCCTGAAATGCCTCGGCATTGAGCCGCCTTTCGACTGGGTCGCCGGTCTGGACGGAATCAAGGGATGGCGGCTCAACGTTCCACCGCCGCCGAACCATATCAATCCATTTCCCGGCCAAACCAGCCTGAGCAACATCGCCGTTGCGAAGGGTACTTTTGAACCAGGGCAAGTTCCTTCTCTTGCTCTCCGGCCCTTCTTCGCGGAGATGTTCAAAAAGTGCGGCACGACAATCCCGGCGCATATTGAAGATGCCATCCGCGGGAATCGAAAATTCTGATCGGGGCTCTGGGGAGACTCTCTTCTCCCTGCACCCGGCCACATTTCCCTGCGGGGGACGCGCCCCCTCTCCCCCACCTGCCCCGGTGCAGAGAGGACACATGCATTCGCGTGAATAGTACCGGCAGATGAGGCGGAACTATCATTGGTGAAAGAAGTACCTGGCAACTGAGAAGGGACCTCCATGAGTAGACCCGGGGACGACGCGCCGAACGACAAATCTCCACGCAGGATTCTTGAGATTGATCTGCACGGATCACCGCGGGTGAAGACCATGGAGGAGGCGGGCCTCGCCGCGGAAAAGCGGGAGAAACTGCTGCGAGAAGTGGAGAAGCACTCGGGCGTACTGAGACTCCGCGAGCAGATGGCACTCATCGAAGGAAACTCTGTTCTGGCGCACGCGCGAGAAGCCGCTCGCTTGTTCGAAGAGACTTCCGCCATGCGAGCGATTCGAGAGATGGAGCAGAGTTCTGTCCTGGCCCATGCACGGATGCTCGCGGAGAATTCCGTGATCACCCGCGCGCTTGAGGCGCTCCAGTCCCATGAAGAAATAACGCGAATGGCCATGGGGCCCATGTGGGAGTTGAGACGAGCCGGCCTGTTCGACGAGGATGCACCGTGGCGAAAAACCGCAGAACTCGCGAGTCAGGCGATGGCGAGCTTTGAGGCACGATTCCGGCTGCCGGATCAATTAGAGTCCGCGCTTCTGGCCGATCAATTTCGTGCGCGTGGTGTTGCAACAGAATTGACTCTTCACAACCAAGGAATTGCAGCCCAGGCACTGCAACGGGCGATGGAGAAAATGAGCACGCCCTGGCTCGATCAGCAGGAGGCGATGCGGTCGATTGCGGGGTTCGCCGAGATCCAGCGCATCGGCGAAGCTGTACGTACCATGCCGGCTTTCGACGAGTCCCTGGCAGCCAGCCTGCGGGAGGGCCTGGGCGATTGGCGCGACCCGATCAGCTGGCGCCCGGAGATCTTCACCGATCTGGCGGCGCGGGGGGATTTCTACGTTCAACTTGGCTTCAATCCCGCTCTCACAAGTTTTCCGCTGCCCGCATTCAAACAGGGACTCCAAATCGCTGGATTGGAGGAAGCCCAAACGGAATCGGAGCCTGCGGAGGGTGAGGAAGATGGACTGGTTCGCACCAATGCAGCACACGACCGAGTGCAACGTTTGGAGAGGTTGCTGCGCCGATTTATCGATCAGCATTTAACTCGAACTTACGGCCCTGATTGGCCGAAGCACAGACTTCCCAACGGCGTCTGTGACCAGTGGCGGGAGAAGAAGCGCAAGGCCGAGGAAGCCGGCGCTGAGGTTCGCCCTCTGATCGAATACTCCGACTTCACCGACTACGCAGGGATCATCTGCAAGAAAGACAACTGGCGCGAGATCTTTCAGTCATTCTTCCGGCGAGAAGAGAGTGTACGGGAAACATTCCAGCGCCTTCATCCTATCCGGCTCGATATCGCGCACGCCCGCCTCATTACCCAGGACGACGAACTGTTGCTTCAGGTCGAGGTGAGGCGGCTCGAAAAGGCGATGGGTGATGCCTGAAGCGAGCGCCATGGAGGCCTTCAAATATTCCGACCTGCTCCAGCGTTTAGACGGTTTCGACCCTTGGCTGATCAGTCGGGGACTGGGGCTGCGGCCGAACGATAGGATTCACCACGCCTTCAGCGTTCTTCGCAAGGCTGAGGAGGCGAGCCGCAAAGGTCGCGAAACCGGAGTTTACAGCGACGTTCAGCCGGGGGACTGGTTTCCGGTGATCGAAGCGCTGGAAGCCCATGATGTCCTCCTTGCTTTCCAAAATGATCCATCTCCCCTGGTCGGTCCGGCACTGAAACGAGCTCTGTCCGGCCCGCTCCACCCAATTCATGAAAACTCCAGAAACCGCGATGGCAGGAATATCTGGTTTGAACTCGCGCTCGCGGCCGAATGGCGACTGCGGGGTGCTTCGGTAACCCTCGGAGAGCCGGACTTGCACCTCACCCGAGAGGACGTCACATTTCTGGTCGCGTGCAAACGCCCTGCCACCACTGAGAGTATCGAGACCAATCTTCGCGATGCGATCAAGCAACTTCGGCGCAATCTGGACAGCTCGCCTTCGGGCACTTTTGGCGTGGGCGCGATTTCCCTGAGCTGCGCCTTCAATCGAGGAGACAAGGTCTTCTCGGGAGAGATATCTGGGTTGGGAAAGCTTCTGGACGACGAACTCGACCGGCACAGACCGTATCTTCGGTCGATCAATGATCCCAGAATCTGCTGCGTCCTGTTCCATGTCGCGACACCGGGTGTCGCAGACGGTGTGGATCTACTACGGGCATCGTTCAGTGCTGCGCAGGAGTTGCATCCCTCCATCGGGTCGAAGACCTTCCAAAAGCATGGCCAAGCGATGCGAACCAACCCAAGAATGCGTTGATAGCACTCGTGCGGACCCCGAGTGCAGTGGCGAGTGACCTCAGGTTAGTTCTGGTTGGGCGGCCGGTACTCCCGTAAGATCTCGATCTCCGTACGCCTCGCGCAGTCCTTCCACGTGTTCCTTCGTGATACCGTTCCTGACCTCGCGAAGGTAGGCGAGAAAGTCGTCTTTCACACGCATAGAGTAGATTCTGCTTACCCACTCAGGTTGTAAGCGCCTGGGGATGTTTAAGAGAAGCGCCCGGCACTCGTTATCGACGAACATGGCATCGCAGTAAGGAAGGATGTGGGCCACGGTGTCGATGTCGGTTGCCATCCCTTCGTTGGGCGGCTGTTTTTGTCCACCGGCGGCCCGCATCGCGATGACCGCGTACATCAAGGCCTGCAGTTTCAAGAAGGGCGCCTCGGCGATAGGATTGGCTTCTCTGAAGCCCTTCATCAGTTCGGTCATCTCTGTCTGCGAGCGCATGCCGCCCTCCCGCGGGAACTGGAAGATATGTAGGATGCTCTCCAACAGGTTTTCGGCAAAGGATGGCATCATTTTGTCGAGTTGTTCCAGTGGAATGTCCTTCCCTGGCCTGAAGGAGAGAGCCACCTCCCAGCGCTCCCGTTGGCTCTTCATGGCCACCTGCGCCAGAACCTTCTGATATTCGGTGCGCTCCAGGTTGTACCAGTAATCAAACGTCCGTTTTTCCTTACCCCATACATCGGTGAACAGGCGGACTATCTCGGCATGGAGCGCCCGGCGCGAATAGAGGATGTTGGCTGGGATCAGGAATGGATTGTCCTGAAACGTGATGTAATATCGCTGGCTCCACTCGTCGGGGTCGCTCGACAGCACTCTTCTAGGAGCGAAATCAAAGACCGGATCTCTTCTTTCGACCCATGCTCTCGCGAGCTCGCCAATTTGCATGGACTTGATCCCGTCGAAGGGCTCGAAGGTAATCCCGCCTGACAAGTGCTCGTACATTTTCTTGAGATCGGCATTGATCGTTGAGATCCGTGACTCCTCCTGGTGCGAGCCGGAGTCTGGACAGCAGATCATCTGCAGTTGGCGCAGCTGAAAGAGAAGATCGTAGGCCTGCTGCCAGAAGGGATTGGCTCGCACTCTCTCGTGGCCTCTCGCTTGAGGATTACTGAGTTTTGCGAAGTCGCTGATTACAAACTGGTCGAGGTAGATGATCTTCTTGCGCACCGACGGCAAGGGCACGTTGTGGGAATACCAGCAATCCCGGCAGCGGCGCAGGACCCGATCGCCGTGGATCCCGTGCACGCCGAACTCCGTCTTGCCGCACTTAGGACACCTCTTGAAGGGAGGCATGATCATGTCGCGTGGATTGAACCGGATTCCGCCCATGCCAGGATTCTAGCCGGACGCGCGGAGTAGTATGAGCGCATATGTCTCGTCTCCTGCCTGATCACCTTGAGAACCCATCCCAAGGTCGTCGATGTTGTTACCCATCAGGCCCACGTGGACTTCGTTCGCGACCTTCTCGTCAAGATCGAAGAACTCGTGCAAGGGGGCGCTTTCGGCGGCGTTGAAACGCGTATTCCCGCCGCCCCGCGGTCGCTTTCCGCAAATAGAAGTTTTAACTTGTTGCCAACAGCCCAAACCGCGTTTCCACGACCGCTCGCCCTCGAAGCACAGTTTGGGAATCTTGTGTAAATCCACAGTCCCTCCCGGCGACATGGGCTCTCGATACCAATCCGGTCAGTGGTCAAGACCTTTGCCGTGACGCTCACGGCCTGAAACGGAGGAGCGTCACGGGTTCAAGGAATACCCGCAGTTCAGTCCGTCGCACAGAGCCACTTCCCTCTTGGATAATATGTTGAAAACATGGGTGTTTGGGGTACACTCGTGTTGCGCCTCCGACGACATCGAATCCGAGCAGGTACAGATGATCCTTTCGGATAATGAAACAAAAGTCGACCTCCTAAACAATGAGCCCATCGCGAAGACGATTGTCGCGCTCTTGAAAAAGCACTCCGCCCACCCTATCACCCTTGGCGTTCACGGAGACTGGGGCGCCGGAAAGTCCAGCGTCTTGGAGATGGTGGAAGCATCCCTGGAGGGTGAGGATCGCGTGCTCTGCCTCAAGTTCAACGGGTGGCGCTTTCAGGGCTTTGAGGACGCCAAGATTGCGCTGATCGAAGGGATCGTAACCGGCCTGTTGGAGAAGCGGACATTTCTGACAAAGGCCTCCGTCGCCGTAAAAGACGTTCTCCATCGGATTGACCTGCTCAAACTGGCAAAACGAGCTGGCGGACTGATCACGGCCGCTGCCGGCTTCTACACAGGCCACCACGAATTAGGCGTATTGGGCCTGGTGACCAGCCTCGAAGGGACACTGGCGAATCCCGCGAATCTTACAAAGGAGAAGATTGGCGAAATTGTCGACGGCGCCAAGGAACTGCTCAAAGAGAAAGACAAGGAGAGCGCCAGCAGCGTCCCCGAGGAGATTGCTGAATTCAGGAAGGCATTCGACAAGCTCTTGGAAGCTGCAAGAATCGATCAGCTCATCGTGTTGGTGGACGACCTCGACCGCTGTCTTCCCGAAATTGCAATCGAGACGCTCGAAGCGATCCGGCTTTTTGTCTTCACAGCGCGCACCGCATTTGTGGTGGCTGCGGACGAGGCCATGATCGAGTATTCGGTCCGGAAGCACTTCCCTGATCTCCCAGATAGCACCGGCCCGCAGACCTACGCACGCAATTACTTGGAAAAACTGATCCAGATCCCATTTCGCATTCCCGCTCTGGGCCAGGCGGAGACTCGCATCTACGTCACCCTATTGCTGGTCGGTGCGGAACTGGGCGAAGACGATCCGGCCTTTGCCGACCTAATCAAGGTCGCCCGCGGCCTTCTGAAGCGGCCCTGGCTAGGGAGCGTCCTCGACGCAGCAACCACGAAGAACGCCCTCGGCACAAAGGCAAATAGTGCCCACAACGCGCTCCTGATCTCCGATCAGATCGGCTCAATCCTCGCCAGCGGTACGCGCGGGAATCCCCGCCAGATCAAGCGGTTTCTCAACACACTCTTACTTCGGCAAGCATCGGCCGATGCCCGCGGCTTCGGCGATGATGTGAAACTTCCCGTGCTGGCCAAACTGATGCTGGCTGAAAGGTTCAACAGCCGCGTGTTCGATCAGATTGCGAACGCGGCCGCCGCGGCGCCGGATGGCATCTGCACGGATATTGGCGCGCTGGAAGCCGCGGCGAAAAAGAAGACGGCCCGTGAGCCAGAATCGCCGCAAGCAATCCAAGAAGAGGTTGGGGTTAAGAGGCCTGCCAAGAAGAGCGAGACTTCATCACCCGACGGCGAAATAAGCGCAGTGCTCGCCGAGTGGTTGGCCTCACCGAGCACTTTAGACTGGGCGCGACTGAAGCCGCCTCTCGGGAATGTTGATCTTCGCCCCTATTTATTCGTGACCAAAGATCGGAAGGACTTCTTCGGAGCGGCGACGGCCTTCGGACAGATCGCCGCAATTGCCGAGAGGCTTCTCGGAGGAAAATTGGCGGTGCAGGCGGAAGAGATGGCCCTGCGTTCCCTCGCGCCACCGGAAGCTGCCCAAGTCTTCGAGGTACTCAGAACCCGAATCATTGCCTCCGATTCTTTCGATAAGGCTCCGGACGGCGTCGAGGGGATGGGAGTCCTCGTGCGCGCGCAGCCTACCCTGCAAGCGAACCTACTCGACTTCCTGGAGGCTCTTCCTGCCAACCGTCTCGGCGCTTGGGCATGCAGTGGCTGGGGGAGCGTCCTGAAGGATCTGTCGACCACTCAGCGCTTCGACCAATTGCTTGAAGTTTGGAGCAAGAACGGCGGCCCAGTGCTCAAACCTGCCGCTGCGACCACCCTCCGCACTCGGACGCCGGGAGGTCGGTGATGGGCACATCGAATTCCTATGGCGGCTCCGGCGGCGGGAAACCCTTAATTCCCACGTGGCTCAGTGATGGAGGCGGATCCGATGGCCCCCAACCGGCACCTGCGGGTCCGGCGCAGAAGCCACAACAGCTAACTCCGGGAGGCGATGGAGTCGCTAACCCGCTTCCCGCAGTTCTGCCGTCCGTAAACGGTGGAAACCTTCCGACGCCGCCGACACGCCCGCCGGTTCCACCGGCCGGTGATCCCCGGCGTTATACCTCCGCACGTAACAATTTCACCCGCTTCGTTTCGTCGGGTGGGCGGGATCGCAAAAGCCTTGGGCGGGCGCTTTCCCAATACGTTTCGAACTCTTCCGGCGGGAGCCGTAACGCGGCGCGAAGGATGGCCGTCTCTCGCCGATCAACGGCGCAGCTTGCAGGTATCCTCAATTCCGCGATTGGCGGGAATGCCTCCGCTGCGTTGCGCTCTATTGGCTTGGACCGTCTTGTCGGGCGGCCTATTGAAGAGATATTTCTCGGAATCATGGAGATCGTCTGTCCTACAGGCGGAGCAATCGACGAAAGCATTGCCCGGGAGGCATTTGTCGAGACCATTGTGGATCTCGCAGAGAGTGGAATCACCGACTTCGGCGCTCTCACCGCCGCACAGGTACAGATGATTCTCGAATTGAATGTCGCACATGCCATCGAAGCACGCATCTGCAATGACATCGGTTCGAACTCAATCACCCTGCCGCAGGATGCGAGGGAAGCCGCCGATATTCAAGTCCAGCTCTTTGAGTTTGTCGAACGCAGCGTCTCGGACGCCTTCGTGGCGAACCAGGTGGAAACAACTATGACCCAAGAGCAGGTCACGAGCACCATCGATTCGGTCTACGAACAGGCATATTCCATTCTCCAGAGTATGGCGGAATCGGAGGTAGACAAATCGTGAGCCGTCACCTCATTTACGGACGATTTGGACTCAAGGATGCGGTCGCCATCCCGAACGCTGACGATGAAGTTGCAACGCAGGTGGAGTTTGTTCAAGCCACGAAGCGACTCGACCACGGAATAGGGAATGTTCTCGACGAACTGGCCACAATTGGAGTTTACCCCTCTGAGCTCAGCGTGGATCTGCTGGTGCTGGCCGCCCACATCCATGCGGCGGACACGCGAATTTCACGTAATACGGAATCACAGGATAACTGGACTCGAGAAATCCGTTTGGTGGTTCCGGTGAGCGATGTCGCTCGTTGGACGAGTGTTTCTGGCCTCTTGCAGCAAATGCTGAATTTCCTGACTGGAGACCGGTGGTCTCTTGACTTTCGAGTTCGTCCTCAGGGCTTCGAGCGAATCGTCGCGCCCCTACCACTTGTGGTGGCGAAACCGCCGTTCGATGGCATTTCTCTATTCTCCGGCGGCCTAGACAGCCTCATCGGTGCCATTGATGCTTTGGAACAGGGACGCAACCCGCTCTTCGTCAGCCATGCCGGCGAGGGGGCTGTAAGTGCGGCACAGGAGACGCTCTTCCGCAGGCTGGAAGCTCAATACCCGAAACGCCCTTTCCGGCGTCTGCGCATATGGATGAACTTTCCGAAAGAGCTTGTGAAGGGCGTTCCCGCGGAAGATTCCACTCGTGGGCGATCCTTCCTCTTCTTTGCCACAGGAGCGATGGCAGGCAGCAGTCTTGGCCAGGTTTGCAAGCTCCTGGCTCCAGAAAACGGGCTCATTGCTCTCAACGTTCCACTCGACCAACTCAGGCTTGGTTCACTCAGCACGCGCACGACGCATCCGTTTTATATTGCACGTTGGAATGAACTCTTGCGGGAACTGGGGATTCCGGTAACGATAGAAAATCCATACTGGGACAAGACAAAGGGTGAGATGGTGTCCATGTGCTCCAATCAAGCTCTGCTTAAACTTGCAATCCCAGAGAGTCTTTCCTGCGCATCGCCGACGAAGGGACGTTGGAAAGGCCACGGGACAGAACATTGCGGGTTCTGCCTGCCCTGTCTGATCCGAAGGGCTGCTATTAAGAGCGGGTTCCGAGGAGCCGATCCAACACAGTATGCCCTCGCCAACCTCCACGCAGAGCCTCTCACCTCCACGGAGGCCAAAGGGCTCCAGATTCGATCGTTCCAACTCGCCATATCAAGGCTTGCGAAGAAACCCGGCCTGGCGTCTATCATTATTCACAAATCCGGTCCGCTGACCGACGAGTCTCCAAGTCGACAAGTTGCGCTGGCAGGTGTCTATTTACGTGGCATGGACGAGGTTGGCAAGCTGTTGGCAAATGTGATCACCACCCCCAGCTAGAATGCCGATGCCTCCAAACTACGTTGATCTTCACTGTCATCTCGATCTCTATCCGGACTTCATGTCCGCGGTTCAAGATGCTGAACGAGCTGCGGTCTACACGCTCACGATGACGACTACTCCAAAGGCGTGGCCGCGAAATCGCGAGGTTACGCAAGCGACCCATTACGTTCGTGCCGCTCTGGGGCTGCATCCTCAGTTGGTATACGAACGAGCCCACGAGATTTCATTGTGGGATCAGTACCTGCCGGAGGCTCGATATGTAGGAGAAGTAGGGATTGACGCTGGCCCCCGCTACTATCGTTCGCTCGATCTCCAAAAGGAAGTGTTCGTGCATGTGCTTCAAGGGTGCGCGCGGCATGGCGATAAGATACTCAGCGTTCATAGCGTCCGGTCTGCGAAACTCGTGCTCGATTTGATTGAGTTGCATTTGTCCCCTTCAAAAGGCAAAGTGGTTCTCCACTGGTTCAGTGGATCAGCATCCGAAGCACAGCGAGCCATTGACCTCGGGTGCTATTTCTCAATCAATTCCGAGATGATGTTGAATAAAAGAGGATGCCGCCTTGCTGCAACCCTGCCGATCGACCGAGTCTTCACAGAGACAGACGGACCATTTACTCGAGTCAATGAGCGGACCGCCTGCCCCTCCGATATAGTGCAAACCGTTGAAACGATTGCCAGAGTTCGGAAATCCTCGATGGAGAATGTCAAATCCGACATCGCGCATAATCTCAGAATGCTGCTGGAACCACGTATTTCATGATTGGGCCCAGAAGCACCCTCAGTCGGAGTATGATTTTCTCCAATGCCCAGCGACGAAGACAAAGAGAAAGCCGCCAAACTGAAGCGCGAGGTGGAGGCCCTCCGAGCGAAGCGTAATGATCCCACTACACCCAAGGCAGAGCGGGCCCGCCTCAAACTGCAGATCGAGACGAGAATCTGGCAGGGGCAACGGTTAGACCCTGAGCAGTTCAAAACGTATCGCTGCCGTTCGTCCTAAACACCATCATTTCTTCATTCTAACGTTATCGGTTAGTCAAGTATATTTACGCCGAATTTCCACAGCTTCCACACCGAGAGATCCCCTCCCCCTCTCGCTCTAGCTGGACGTTCGTTTTCTATTCGCCTATCCTGTTCCCATGCCCCATCAAGATGATTGCCGCCGTGTGTACATGTCGTTCCAGAGTCGCTATGGCTGTAAGCGGGTGGTCTTCCCATCTGGTATCCCGCGAGGCTTAGGTCTGACGATGCGGTCATGGATCAGGCAGCAGGTGCGGAACGTCGCGCTCGCAGATGGCGGTCGGTTGCGGAGAAGCGACAGATTGTAAATCTGACATTGGAGCCGGGCGCGAGCGTGGCGCTTGTGGCACGGGCTCATGGACTGAACGCGAACCAGGTATTCAAGTGGCGGCGTGCATTCGAGCGCGGTGAGTTGGTAGATACCTCAGCAGCATGCACAGCTTTGCTTCCGGTCACGGTTGCTGCTGCGACGGAGGCGGAGATTCGGGAGTCGGCGGCGCAACAACAGCCTGCGGTGTCCGGTTCTATCCACATCGAGTTTCCAGGCAGAGCGATGCTCACCGTGGAGAGCGGCGCTGATCCGGCGTTGCTGCGTTCGATCCTTGAGAGCCTGCGCAAGTGATCCAACTCCCTGCAGGAACGAGGATCTGGATTGCTGCCGGGGTGACCGACATGCGGCGCGGCTTCGACGGTCTCAGTGCGCAAGTGCAGACCGTGCTCGATCAACAGCCTTTCTCCGGTCATGTGTTTGCATTTCGAGGGCGCCGTGGCGACATCGTCAAGCTTTTGTGGTGGGACGGAGATGGCCTATGTCTGTTTTCCAAGCGTCTTGAACGGGGGCGATTCATCTGGCCCAAGGCGGAGAGCGGAACTGTTTCACTGAGTCGAGCACAGCTGTCGATGCTTCTGGAAGGGATCGACTGGAGAAGACCTGAGAGAACATTTCAACCGCCGATCGCGGTTTGATTGATTGTTGTGATTCCCCTGTATTCATGCGGGTTTTGTGGATGATTTCTATCCTGTTTTATGGCATACTGCGGTCATGATTCCTGCTTCCTTGCCTGACCTCGACGGGCTCGATCCTGAAGCGTTGAAGGCGCTTCTGATCGTCACGCATTGGGAGTCGATGGAACAGCACAAGGAACTGGTGTCGAGTACACATGAGATCGAACATCTGAAGCTGGTCATCGAAAAGTACCGGCGGATGATCTTCGGCAGGAAGAGCGAGAAGCTGACCGGGGAACTGGAACAGCTTGAGTTCCGGCTTGAAGAACTGGAGACTGCTCAAGCTGCCGAAGAAGCCGCGCAGACGGCAACCGAAGCAACGCCGCCTTCTTCGACTCAGGCTGATTCGAAGCGTCGGTCGCGCCCTGCACGCAAGCCTCTTCCCGAAGATCTTCCGCGTGAAGTGGTCACCCATCTTCCCGCGCACAACTGCTGCCCCGATTGCGGCGGTGCCCTGCGGCAGTTCGGCGAAGACGTTTCTGAACAACTGGAACGCATCCCCGCAAGCTTCAAGGTGATCCGTCATGTGCGGCCCAAGTTCGCCTGCGCAGCCTGCGAGAGCGTCATCGAGGCGCCCGCGCCTGCACGGCCCATCGACCGCGGACTACCTGGTCCGGGCCTGCTTGCCCATGTGCTGGTTTCGAAGTACGGTGACCACCTCCCGCTTTATCGTCAGTCTCAGATCTATGCCCGCGAAGGTGTTGATCTTGATCGTTCAACACTGGCCGGTTGGGTGGGCGCGGCCAGCGAGTTATTAACTCCCCTGGTCGATGAGATCAACAAGCATGTTCTGACAGCAGCGAAGATTCACGCAGACGACACACCGGTTCCAGTGCTTGCTCCCGGCAACGGCAAGACGAAGACAGGCAGGCTGTGGACCTACGTGCGCGACGATCGGCCTGCAGGTTTTTCAACCGCTCCAGCCGTATGGTTCGCTTACTCGGAAGACCGCAAGGGCGAACACCCGCGACGACACCTGAAGGATTTCAAGGGTGCGCTGCAGGCCGACGCGTACTCCGGCTTTCATCATCTCTACGGCGACGGCGCCATCTACGAAGTCGCGTGCTGGGCTCACACCCGGCGCAAGTTCCACGACATCCATGTGGTTCATCGATCGCCAACGACCACCGAGGCTCTCGCACGTATCGGAGCCCTGTACGGCATCGAAGAGCATATCCGCGGAAAGCCGGCAGAACTTCGCTGCTCGATCCGTCAGACCCGCTCCAGGCCGCTGCTCGATGAGTTGCGTCAGTGGATGGAGAAGACGCTTCGCTCGCTCTCAACCAAAAGTGAGACCGCCGGCGCGATCCGCTATGCACTCTCACACTGGCGTGCGCTGACACGCTACGTGGACGATGGGTTGCTCGAAATCGATAACAACGCCGCCGAGCGGGCGCTGCGAGCGGTTGCCATCGGAAGGAAGAATTACCTCTTCATGGGAGCCGATTCCGGCGGCCAACGTGCCGCGTCGCTCTATAGCCTTATCGGAACAGCCAAGCTGAACGGACTCGATCCCGCCTTCTACCTGCGCACGGTCCTGGCAACCATCGCCGAACATCCGATCAACCGCATCGAGGAACTCCTGCCCTGGAACATCGCCGCCTCGCTCCAGACCGACTCCTCCCAGGTCGCTTAGACCCACTCAACAGGTGTCCACTTAGAAATAAGCGGACACCTGTTGGACACTCTCATCCAGTCAAGATGGGAACTTCAAACGCTTACCTATGGCTGGCACTGCCAGTTCCTGGAACAGGACTTGAAGACTCCCCTGCCCAGGAAGCTGCACTTCGCCTCGGCCGACAAGGTCATCGAGCTTGTGGCGCGCGGCGGCGGGCTGGGGAACCTAGAAAGTAAACAGATGCTGGATCAGGCTATCGAAATGGGACGAGGAGGGGTCTTCCTGAGCCTCACTCCAGAGCAGTATGCAGAACTGTTGCACAGCTGATGAAGTGGGTGCAAAATCCAGAGATCGCGCCCGGTTTTCCACGCACAGGCTCGCATAGTGTGGAAATGTGGACATCCAGACTTTCAGATAAGGTCCATATCCGAATAGATGAATCCCCTCTGAAACAGCGCAAGCCTCCGAGCCTCATACCTCTTTTTGGCTTCTTCGAGAGTTGGCAATCGCTCCGATTCAAACTCATCCCACATGATCTGCCGTTCGATCTCGTTCCATTGGGCACGCGCCTGCTCCACGATGAATCCGGGCCGCCAGATGTCGGTTGAGTCATCGAGACGGAGTTCGTAAAACTCCTGCTCACTGAGCGGGATCTTGGAGTCATCGGCTATTGAAAGCAATTCTTGCATGGCGATAATTGGCCATTCCATCCTTTTGTTGCTTGGCTCTCAATGGACCGAGGTTACAGGTGAAGCAGGAGCATACAGAGTTACCCGGCCTTAGAAATCAACCACTCTACTCAAACTCCCGAATGAGACTCGCAAAGGTTCGGCTCATCTCGATGGCATCATGAGGAAGCAGAGCGTACTGCCATGGCCGGTCGCTTACAGCTGACGCTCGTTCGCACCATTGAATGGCAGCCTTCGCCTTCTTCTGGACGACGGCTGTATCCATGTCAGTTGCCCGCTTGATCTCGCAAAGGTAACGACCACTGCTCGTCTCAACAATGAAATCGGGATTGTAGTTGTCTTCCTCTGCATACTGAATCTTCAGGAGATCCTTCGGTGGTTTCAGCCACTTCACCACATCCACATCGTCTTCAAGGATGGTGGCGAATCGTCTTTCCGTATCAGAATCGAATTTCTGTGTCGTGTACAGGCACTTCGTGAAGCCGCCGAAAACCATCCCGCGGATGAGCAGCCTATCCTCCACCGGCTGGCGAAATCCCCTCGCGCTCTTCCCCACTTCGAGTTCGGCACTGCTGGAGGTGAGCCTCTGGAAGCCCTTCGATACAGAGACCTGGTACTCCGTTGCCCTTTCGACGTAGTGCTGATTCATTTGCGTGTGGACCAGGCGGACGAGCTCGCTCTGGTGGTACTGGAGGACGTTGCGAACGTCATCTTCGTTGGACAGGTACGATTGAATGTGCCGCACCAACTGCCCTGCCAGCTTGTAGAGGAGCGCAGCATGATCGTCGTAGCTGATGTCATCCTTGTCGATTAAGCCCCGAACGATGTAGTCCTCAAGCCGCTCCTCAGGTACTACACCATCGCCGCTGATGATTCTGAATCTCTGGTTATCAGTCAGCCGTTGGATCAGCAGGTCCTTAGCAACTGGAGGATAGTGAACGCTGCTGCAGTCAAGATCGAAGTCGTTGTAGCCGACCGTGACCTCGCCAGAGGGCACAACCGTGATGCGGGGAATGTCGATAGTCTTCTCGACATAGGCATTCGTGGTCGCGGCGACAATCGCTGAGACATCGACCGGCTCAACAACGCCAGCCAATTCGCCTTGAACTGGACGAATAGCCTCTGTCACCTTTGCGACAATCTGCTGCTGCACCTCGTGCCCCTTCAAGTCTGCCGAACTCTTGAGGCGCTCAAACTCCCGATGAATCACGTGCAGCGTGGCCTCGGCAACCTTTCGCTCCGGCTCAGTCGTGAAGAGTGGCTGTTGAGTTGGAGTCTCAACCGGAGCGCCTTCACCTGCCGCCGGCTGCGGTGCGATGCCCAGTACGGATAGAATCGTGGGTGCAATGGTCACGGCCCGTGTCGGCTGGTCGGGAATATCGCGGCCAATCACTACGCCTGTGCGAATGATCGAATTCGGGTCATTGGCGTGGTCCACAATCTCCTGGAACCGGTCATGGGAGACGATTGTGAGCCGGTCCACATCGGCAACCCCAGTCCGCTTGCCATAGGGCAGTCGCAGCCCGCGCCCAATGGACTGCTCAACTAACGTCTTTGAGTTCGCGGCACGCAGTGGGACGATGGTGTAGAGGTTGGTTACATCCCATCCCTCTTTCAGCATGTTCACGTGGATCACGATCTCGGTTACGTTTGCCGGGTCTTCCACGCTCAGCAGTTGCTGCACGGTTTCGTCCTTCTCTTCGCCGCTTTGGTTTGAGTGGACGGTGATGACGCGCCCTTTGTAGCGCCCCTCAAAGAAATCGCTTGCCTCGATCTTTCTCAGCAGTTCGCCGGCATGGGTCGTGTCTTTGGCCACAACCAGCACGAACGGCTTCACCAGTGGCCGGCCGGTTTCCCTCGCATAGATGTCGAGTTGCACCTTGGTGTGCTCGTGCACACGGATGCCGTCCTGCAGCTTGATGGTCTCCAGGCCAGCTTCATCATAGTTCTCGACGCGGAAGTTCTCCCGCGTCGCCACTGCCGGCTCCTTCACGAAACCGTCTCTGAGTGCCGAGGCCAGCGGGTAGCTGTAGATCACGTTCTTGAAATCTTCGGTTCGGTTCCCAGCCTCGATCTGCGGCGTTGCCGTCAGTTCCAGGCCGAGAATGGGCTTCAGCTCGTTGATGGCCCTCATACCGGCCTTGCCGCGGTAGCGGTGTGACTCATCCATCAGCAGAACCAGATCGTCGAGTTTCGACAGGTATTCGAAGTAGCTCTCGCCGATGTATTCCTGCAGGCGCTTGATGCGCGGCTCCTTGTCGCCGCGCACCTCGGCGTTGATCTTGGAGATGTTGAATATATTGATGTGGACGCCGGTCTCGCCAAATAAATCGGCTGACCGGATGCCGCGGCCGCTCTCGTAGTTGTCGCCGGTGATGATCTCCGGCGGATTGATAGCGAAATCGGAGAGCCCCTGGAAGACGTACTTTGGCGTTCCTGGCGTGAAGTCGGCATTCAGCTTCGAATAAATGGTCAGGTTTGGGGCCAGGACAAAGAAATGCCGGATGCCCCAGGCCTGGTTCAAGTAAGCGATGAACGCGCCCATCAGCCGCGTTTTGCCGACGCCGGTCGCCAGGGCAAAGCAGAGGGAGACGAAGTCGCGCTCGAAAGCGGTCACCGACGGCGCAAAGGTCTGAATCGACCGGAGCGCCTGGGCAACATCCGTATCCTTGGCGAGTGGAATCAACTCGCATACCTGATCGAGGATCTCCAGTGACTCCCGCTGAGGGGCTCGCAGGCTCAAGCGGTTGGCAATGGCCCAAAGCTGCTGCTTTGCATTCGCGCTCATTCCGCACCTCCATCAAACAGGCTCGGCATTGCTTCCGACTTCGTTCGTCGCCTTCGCGCAAACTTTGGTTCCAGGCGGGGCGTACCCGATGAAGGCTCCGGCGCCGTCTCCGGTGCCTTGGGCAGGTTGGCCACGTTCAGGCTGTAGTCGTCGTGGCCCCACTCGCACTTCTGCAGAACAGCTAAGGGAATCTTCTTCAGCGTAAGGTTCGGGAAGGCGTCCGCCTTGCCACGGAAGGCTGAGCAGCAAACCAGCAGAGATCGCTTCTTGCCAACCTCCTCGCTCAGGGCCTCCAATTGGTCACGAGTCAGCGTCTGCGTGGTTACGTAGATGCAGTCCGTCTCCGTGGAATGTCCCTGCTGCCAGTAGAGCTCGCCCGGCGCATACGTGAAGCCCATCAGCTTGCACATTGCCTCGGCTAGCATGGCGGCGTTGTACTGCTTGCTGATAATGTGGTTGCCGAAACTGTCCTTTTCGAGCAGCGACGGCGCAAGATGGTAGTAGCGGAAACCGCCGCCACCCTTCCAGTTCATCGCTTCGGTGATGCCGCCAGGATCCTCGCCGTCGATGACCTTCTTCAGACGTGGAATGATGTGGGTGTGGCAGTGCTCGCCTAACTCGACCATGATCCAGCGGCGACCCATCTTGTGGGCGACTGCACCGGTTGTGCCAGAGCCTGCGAAAGAATCGAGAACGAGATCACCTTGGCAGGAAAAATGCTTGAGAATCGTATTGATTAAGATTTCAGGCTTCTTTCCACCGCGGAACTCGACACCCCCCTCATGACGGCAGTTGCCAAAATACGACGCGTAGTCATAAAAGTTCTCGATAGGCGAGAATGTAATTTGTGCCGGATTTTCTAACTGATCTTTCGGCACCCCTTGATAATATTTCCCCTTTGTGGCAGTTGCACGACGGGGGCCAGTGAAGTATCGGTAGTCGAACTTGTCATCACCGATCCCATTGATTTTATATAAAGCTCCGAGACCATCGACTTCTGTTCGGCCAGTAAGGTAGTCGCGAAAAAAGCGGCCAGACGAATTGCCTTCGAGTATTGTCCCCGTTGCCCATATCTCCTTTAGTCCGTTTTCACTGCCTTCGCGCTCTACAATTTCATATTGGCCTGGTCTAAATATGACTGCCTTCTTTCCGCCGATTGTCGTTTCTTTACCAGCTTCTAGCTCCTGAACGTAAAATGTAAATTTGTCGAACGAGGCACTTTTCGTATTCTGAATTGGCATCGCGCCGAAGTCCTTCCTATAAACATGGACTTGTTCTATCTCCTTGTGAAAGGCCATATCCTGCTTCAATGTCTTTTCCGGATACCGCACTTGTATGTACAGAGTTGCGAGGTAATTCTGCCTGCCAAAGACTTCATCCAACATGGCTTTCAGATAAGGGCCCTCTGAGTCATCAATATGGCAGCAGAAAAAGCCATCAGAACGAAGCAAGCGATGCAGAGATTCCACGCGATCTCGCATCAATGAAAGCCAAGTTGAATGCTCAACCGAATCGTCGTAATGCTCAAAAGCGTTACCGGTGTTGTACGGCGGATCAATGTAAATGCATTTCACCTTGCCAGCGAACTCCTGCTCCAGCGCCTTGAGCGCGAGCAGGTTGTCGCCAAAGATAAGCCGGTTGTCGAAGATGTCCTTCTCGCTGACCCGCTGCTTGGCGTGGTAGCTCTTTTCCGGGTCTTCAAGCAAGATGCGAGGCTCCAGCCGCGGCCGGTTCTCCTTGCCAATCCAAGTCAATTCCAGCTTCTGCTTCGCGCTCATCCAAGAGCCTTTCTAGCCTTGAGCTTCTGTTGATATTCGAAACTGTCGAGCACAAATTCGCAGACTGCCAATGCGGCGTTTACCGCCAGCTTAGCATGGTGTTCTGCGGGGTTGTACTTGCGCGCATGTCGATCACTGGCCTTGTTGGCTACGTCGTACAGTCCCGCGATGATACTCTTCAGACCCTGAAGGATTGTGCGCAAATGGCCATCGAGGTTCTCGCCCTTTGGATTCAGATTCAATGCATCCGAGACCTGCGCATAAAGAGAACGAATATCGCCTTCGCTTTCCTTGAAAGCGGTGCCAGTTCGTCGCAGCACAGCCTTCAGGAACTCTTCCACGAGCGTGTATGCATTTGTGATTGCTCCAGCGTAGTCCTTTTCAACGATCTTCCGTCGCCCTTTGTCAATATGTTCGGCGATTGATGCGCTGGTGAGTGCGAGAGCCTTAGGGATGTTGATGTCTTCCTGAGGCAAGGAGTCCAGGAGGAACCGGCCGCTCGCCATCTTTAAGCTATCATGGTCCATTCTTCGTTTTAGCTTCGTTACTTGATCCACCGCGAAGTCATTTGTTTCTGTTTTTGGTCCGAGACGAAAGAAGAGTTCTTCATAGGCATGTAGAAGCTTGACCACGTCATTTCGATCAGTGAAATCGATGTTCGCGTAGTACTGATCTACAAGTGATCGCCTTTGTCCAGTCGAACTCGAAACGAATTCGGTATTCGGGGTCAGGCCCCCAGCATCGAAGATTTCAGCGATCTCTCTGAGAACGAAAGTGCTAAGCACATTTCGAAACTCATCGCGAAGTGGTTTGCTAAGTAGGGGGCGTTTCAAATCAGCCTCCAGCGAATTGCAAAGATGCTCTCCGTCCGGTGACCCTGCTTCATTCGCGCTTCAATGCTTGCGATAAGTCCATCTCGCCGAGCTTCCACTTCATCCTGCGCCTGGAACAGGTCTCGCCTCTTCTGGTTTCTCTTGTTTTGCAATTCCTTGAGCGCCCTCTGATGGACGAGCTTGTCGGCCAGGGACACAGCCGTGGTTGACGCGCGCTTGGTGTCGCGGATCTCCTGGTCGAGATCCTTGATCTCCTGTTCCAGGCCGAACTTCAGGTCCTCGCTCCAGCGATCGAGTTTGCTGACCTCCTGATCCAGCCAGGCATTGTTCCGCTGGCCGATCTCTTCCAGAATTCGGCCCTGCTGCCCTTTGAGTTGCTCGTCGAGCTCAGGCTGGGGCACAGGCAAGATGGGTTGGCCATCTTCGGCAGGCAGATCGAAGAGCCGCCTGCAAGCTGTGGGATCGAGTGGCTCACCGTCGTCGCGAATGCCGGCCAGGAGGATGTGATCCTCCGCTTCGAACGACTCAACCGAGAATTTGGAGCAGACGAGCCAACCAGACTGGCCAACATGCGGCTCGAGGATGGACAACCGCTTGCCGCTCTTGGCTAGATTGAAGCGAAGCTCTGTGACGGGCGTTTCGAGGGTCAGGCATTTCTCCAGGACGCGCTGCGCAAGCTGGTGACCGACGCGGTAGGTATTGGCGTCCTCCACGTTCCGCCCCATCCTATAGGGGCCGGGGTGAATGGCCTCGCCGGGAAACGGATTGCGCTCAAGCACGAAGCTGTGACCGCCGCCGTCGAAGCGGGCATAGGGCTGGAGGTAGAAGAGGGTCGCCTTCCAGAGCAGCTCTTCGAAGCGGTTGCGCGACTTCCCGGCCTCGATGCGGACTTTTTCGATGACTTCCTGGTCGAAATTGTTGAGCAGTTGTTCCTGGGCGAGCGACCTTGCCTCTGCGACCTCGGACTCGAGTTCCTGCTGGAGCTTGTCAAACTCGAAGGAGATCTGTTCCGGTGTCCGGCACTGCTGGTAAATGCCGACAATGCGCTTCTCGAAATCGACGCCAGACTGGATGGCGCCCAGTACCTCATCGGAAGCGCCGAAGACCCCGTCAAATAGTCTGAATTTCTGATCGAGCAGTTGATAGACTCGCACGTCAGCCGCGTTGGCGCGATTGAGGAAGTTGACGACTACGACGTCGTATTTCTGGCCATATCGGTGGCAGCGGCCGATGCGCTGCTCGATGCGCTGCGGGTTCCAGGGCATGTCGTAGTTGACGACCAGGTTGCAGAACTGGAGATTGATGCCCTCGGCGGCGGCCTCGGTGGCTATCATAATGCTGGCTTCGTCGCGGAAGTAATCGACGAGAGCGGCGCGCTTGTCTGCCGTGGGCGAGCCGGTGATCAGGTCAGTCCCCTTGTGGCGTTCCTGCCAGTTCCTGTAGATCTCCCCGCTTTTGGGGTCAGCGTTGGTGCCGTTGAAGAGCACAATCTTGCCGGCGAACTCTGATGCTTCGAGGAGACGGAAAAGGTAGTCCTGGGTGCGCCGCGACTCGGTAAAGATGATCGCCTTCTGTTGGAAGGAGCCGTTCTGGTGGTCGGCGCGGGCTCGGTTGGCTGCCTCAAAGCCCTTGCGCAGGGCGGTAAGCAGCACTTCGCCCTTTGAATTCTTCTGAATGCTCTTAGCTAGTTCGTGGAATTGATGCAGCTTCTCCTTCTCAAGCCGCAGTTCCTCGCGCTGCTCGGGCGAGAGCTGCTGGACTGCAGGGATCTGGTTGGGCTCTTCGTCGGAATCATCCTCGAGCCACTCCTCTTCGATTTCGGGGAGCAATTCGAAGTTGTCCGCAAGTTCGGCCGGAGGGGCATCCAAGGCTGCCTGCCTCTGTTCGGCCACCTCCAGCTTCTGAGCCAACCCCAGCAACGTGTCTGAAATAGCGTAGCTAGAGGAGGCCAACAGTTTCCGGAGGATGAGCGTCATCAGTTGCCGCTGGCTGGCAGGGAGAGCATAAAGCCGTTCCGACTGCAGGTATTCGGAAACGAGCGTATAGAGTCGCTGCTCATCGTCGTTAGGAATGAATTCTTGCACCATTGCGTGACGATTGGTGTAGCTCACATAGGGCAAGACCTGCCGGCGAAGCGTGCGCTGGCAGACGGGGCGGATGCGGTCCCGAAGCGCGCGGTAATCGTCGGGCGTGTTCATCCGTGTGAACTGGCTGCGAAAGCTTCTCAGGTCGCCAAAGGTGAACTCATCGATGATGCTGACCAGGCCGTACAGCTCAAGAAGCGAGTTCTGAAGCGGCGTTGCTGTAAGGAGGGTCTTCTGCCGGTCGGCAATTGCGGCCTTGATGGCATTGGCAATCTTGTTGCCCGGTTTGTAGACGTTGCGGAGGCGGTGCGCCTCGTCGACCACCACAAGGTCCCACGGGGTCTGGCGAACGTAAGCGTCCTTAGTTCTGGCGAACTGGAACGAGCAGAGGATGATCTTGGGCTGATCGAATGGATTCAGATTCCCGCGCTTTACCTCTTCATTGAAGGTTTTGGTCTCGAGAATGGCATAGGGTAGGAAGAACTTGTCGGCCAGTTCCTGTCCCCATTGCTTGCGAAGGTTGGCCGGGCAGATGACAAGCAGCTTGCGGCGGCGCTCGGCCCAGCGCTGGGAAAGCAGAATCCCCGCCTCAATGGTCTTGCCGAGGCCCACCTCATCTGCCAGAATCGCTCCCCGAGAGAGGGGCGATCTGAAAGCAAACAGCGCAGCCTCCACCTGGTGAGGGTTGAGGTCCACTTGCGCGTCCGCCAAGGCAGATGTGAGGCTGTCTATCGATGCCGAACTCGACCGCTTGGTCAGCTCGTGGGCGAAGTACCGGGCGTGGTAGGAGGTCAAGCTCATTTGTCTAGCAAACTATTCCAGAATAACGTCTTTCTGCCCTTCCAGCTTCAATGTGAGCCATTACGGTCTTGCCCGCCGTCAACTCCGCGAGAACGCGGAGAAGCACGGGATCGCGCAGACCGACATCAAACTCCAGGGTCTAAGGGAGTGCCGCCGGTGTTGCTCTCAGAAGAGGAGCTGCGGCTCAAGCTCGACCTGGGCGAGCACGATTGAGAAAAACTACACCACTTCCTCTCAACGCCTGCAAGGAAAAGATGATCAGTTTCCTTGCAACAAAACGTGACACATCTGTTGCTAAGCGCTTGAATTTGGGTGAGATGTGACGCATAGATCACTTTGACAGGTCCGCCCAGATGTCCGCTGCCCAGAGACAACAAACCCAGCAGGCTCAATGCTCTGCTGGGTTTGTGTGCTGATCATGCCCGGTGGGAAGTCCGTTTAGGCGACGGCTGTCGTGGGTGTCCGTACCTCCTCGGTGGTGGCCCTGAGCGAGAGTAATCCAAAGCGGCCTTCGGCGGTCTTGTAGAACAATGTGCCCTTGCTGGCACGTTTGTAGAGCATCTGATCCAGGGTTTTGGCCGGCTCGATTCCGTAGGTCTTCTTGATAAGCGCGCGGATCTCGTCCGGTGTCTTCTCTTCTCCGTTGAGGTTGAGTAAGACGACCCGCGCCATTTCTAAGCTGTTGGGTTGTGCGTTCGGTGAATCCTTACCATCCGTAATTGCCGTTAAGGTTACAGTCTGGGGTGAGTAGACCTGCGGTCGGGTGCTGATAAACCCATCCAGGTCCAAACGCGCTTGAAGCGCGGCATTTAAGGCAGTCTTGTACCTCTCCAGTCGAACGATCTGTTCGTTGACTCCTGCCAGTTCCTTCTCTAGTGCCCCGGTGGCTTCTTCTGTCATATACTCTCCCGGCGACCAGTTCTCTGGTCTGATTGGATTAGAGCATGGAGTCCTATACTAAGTCAAATACCCTATTGCGTGATCGGCGACTTGAGTCTTATACCCTTGCGGGGGTTCAATCTTATACCGAGTAGAATCTTGAAATGATGCGGGTTTAATACCCGCCGCGATCCGACGGTTGCTGCACACGACCTCATGCCAGAGCCCCATAGCGAAGAGAACCGCCATCAGAGGGATCGGGATGTAGGGACACGCGTCGAGAAGTGTCTGCCAGGTACCCATGCGTGTATTCCGTGAGATTCATAGATACAAAATATACAAAACAAAAGACATAAACCCATGAGAGTCAGGAATAAGAAGGGTAAATAGGCGAGACTCTCGCCACTATCTAGTATAGGAATCGGGGTGGGCAAAACCCCGGAAGCGCATCAACACCACGCGGCCTGCGGCCGACTTCACCCAAGCCTACCTATATTGATAGAAGAGGCCCACCCGCTGGTGCTGAGGTGAGCCAAAAGGAATGGGCCGAGTATAAGCCCGGCCCAAAGAAGAGAGGAAGCGAGTCAGCTACGCAGCGATCGCTTCTGGAACGCCAACGTGCCCGCGCAGATACTTCATCACGTCGTTGTACTGCTGGCGAGCCGTCTGAGTGCTGCATTGCAGCATGGCTGAGATCTGAACCCAGTTGAACTCCTTCCGAAAGATCATCTGAAGGAGCCAGCGTTCAGTGGCGGTCAGGTTGCGGAACAACCTGTCCTTGGTTTGGCGGACCCATGCATCGGTCATCTCGCTGATGTCGAGCTGCGCTTCCATCAGAGACGTGTCAGCTGCCCAGGAGGTACCGTGCTGGTCCACGAAGTTGCCGCCCGCATGAGGCAGTGCATCGCTGGAGTGTGCAAAATCCTCGTGAGAGGAGACCTTTCCGATGCAAGTGATGCCCCGATCCAATTGAAGCACTCCCTCCTTGGACTCGATCTCGCCCATCGCCGCCACAATATGTTCCGCCAGATAATAGCGAAACCACATGGCCGCGAAGTATGTAAACCCAATCGGCCCCGATTCAAAGAATGCTTGCTGAGGTGGCCAAGACGGCCCC
>Ga0187868_1000688_pt1 | contig 26230 bp, 26 predicted proteins | sample June2016WEW_13_4_FD_133014 | JGI IMG/M metagenome (GOLD analysis project Ga0187868, IMG submission 133014) | Peatland microbial communities from SPRUCE experiment site at the Marcell Experimental Forest, Minnesota, USA - June2016WEW_13_40 | ecosystem: Environmental > Terrestrial > Soil >... | reverse complement strand
TTTGTGCCGTTTGTTCTGGTTACTGACTGCGGGCTTGTAGCCTCTTCAGCGCTTTTGCTTAAGGATTATTCGCGCGATAATTCTAGGCGAATAAAAAACATGGTTCTTTTATGGTTCATTTTTGGGTTGATAGCTTACATTTTTGGCACTTTCAAGTGAAAAATGTGCCTTTATTTTGTACATATATACGTGCATGTTAGCAACAATTAAATCCTTATTGTGTTGCATCATCATTCAAGGATGTTAACATGTCTGAAAATTTCGCTAAAAAATGGGAAAATAAAAGAGAAGACGAATCACTTGGTACCGCAATACGCAACACAATTACGCCGGTGCCACCTCTAAAGACAGCCTTAGACTTAGCCGTCAGAAAACTTGACTTGCAAATCAACAAGCTAGACCAGGCCAATGAACGCTTTACTCAGAAAGACAAGACTCTATTCGCTAAATTAGTAAACGCTTACACTCAACATGATACGGCGCACGCTAACATTTACGCTAATGAACTAGCTGAAATCCGTAAAATGTCAAAACTTGTCATGAACGCAAGACTTGCACTAGACCAAGTATCTCTACGAATAAAGACAGTAACCGAGCTGGGAGACGTCATTTCCGCACTGGGGCCATGCATCGGAGTACTACGCAGCGTCAGCGGTGGATTATGCGGTGTTCTGCCTGAAGCAGAAAACGAACTGGGCGATATCGGCAACATGCTAAGTGGGTTAATGTTTGAAGCCGGAACAAGCAGTGGCATGTCACTAAATTTCAACTCCGTAAACGAAGACGCAGCAAAAATCCTTGATGAAGCAGCAATTGTTGCAGAACAAAGAGTAAGCTCGAATTTCCCTGATTTGCCTCCTGGAATGCCAGCTGGTACAGCAAACAACAAATCAAGAACTTAAAGCAAAGTATCTTCTTCTCTTAGCCTCTTCTTTTTTTCTTATTTCTAACTTTAAGTTAAGCATCATGCATTAAGGCAGTTACTACATACATTGGAACCAAACAATTGGGCAATTAACAATACCTTTTTCACCGGCACAGGTTTTCACTAGATACATTTGAGCATAGACCTTAAAGTACCGTATAAAGATAGAAGCTTAGACTGTCGTTATAATCTTAGATTCTTTGTTACTTGCAGTATTTAGAATGCAATTTTCGCCGCCTTTTTTCTTCTCTTCATTGCTAATTATCTTAAGTTTTATGTTATCGAGAAACTAGACAATTAAGCCAACACAGACAGCTCAACTAACAGCCCCAGAACTCTTTAAAACATTACCCATCTTATACACTAAATCATAATTTGCGTTTTAAAATATGATTTTGAAGACCTCAAAAATTATTAGAACAGAATGTTCTAACAATTGGACTTATATGTTCCATGCAATGTTGTATGTTCACTGAGGGTTCCGCTGGGTGAATGGGAAGGAAGAAACAGAGCTTGAGTACGCACTACGAGGTAAAGCGTGGAAGGTTTACTGGTTTCTTCTCAAAAACGGCAATCCAGTCGGAGTCCGCGAAGTTCAACGTGCCCTGAATTTTAGCAGTCCCAGCATCGCTTTTCATCATCTTGAGCAGTTATGCGAGTTAGGCTTGGTTCAAAAACAGGAAATCGGCGGTCACTACTCACTGGTTAGTGAAGTAAAAATTGGTGTGCTTCGCCATTTCGTTAAGCTGGGTAAGCTGCTTTTTCCAAGATATTTCTTCTACGCATTGTTCTCAACCGTGTTTTATGTCGCGTATTTGGCGGTTTTGTTTAGCGGTTTTACCCGTGATAACCTGTTCATTCTCTCGTTTGGAGCAATTGTTTGCACAATATTCTGGTACGAGGCTTACCGAGTATGGGGAATGAGGCCATTCTAACTATTAGAACAAGCTGTTCGCAGGCTTAGCATAAAATAAAAAAACTAACTTACCTTTAGCATGGAGAAAAAAGTATGGTACAGAAAGAAGTTAGAAAAAAAACGAAAATTTACGGAGCCGTCGCAATTCTCTTAGCAATAGTTTTAGTTAGCATGATTTACGCTTTCGGCGCAGCTCCGACGATATTTCCGCCAAGTAAAACGCCCCTTGTGTCGGGGATGACAACTTTCACTTCCCTGCAGGAACTCAAAAACTACATAAATAATACGTCGCGGCAAAGCACCTCGTTTGCTGGAGGACCATTGGATTCTCAGTTTTTCGGTGAGCAAGCTCCTGTTCCGGCTCCAGCTGTGCCTTCCGCTATAGGAGGCAGTTCAGCGAACGTGCCCTCTGTTTTGGGGGCTCAATCAAGTGAAAGTTATTCCACAACTAATGTTCAGGTCGCTGGAGTTGATGAAGCAGACACCGTGAAAACAGACGGCCAATACATATACACTGTATCGACAAGCCAAAACCCAGGATATTATTTCGGTGGCTATCCTCCTCAAGCAAGTAATGGCGTTGCAGTTTACATCATAAACGCTGACCAGCAAAACCCACAGGTAATTTCAAAGATACTTCTTGGCAACGATACCGAACCGGCAGGATTGTTCCTGAGCCCAGATGGCAATAAACTTGTAGTCATAGCAAGTAAATATCAAACTTACACTTACGGCAATGGAGGTATCCTCCCGCCCAGTTCAGGAGGTGTTGCAATGCCGATGATTTTAGCTTACCAAGCCAATGTTTATACTTACATTAATGTCTATGACGTATCAAACAAAGCTGATCCTATTCTCACCAGAAACTTTACTGTCAGCGGAAGCTACTTTGACTCCAGAATGATAGGTGACTACGTTTACGCTGTCGTCAGCCAACCTGCAATGGATTATAACAACACTGTTACTCTTCCAGCAATCTACAACGGCAGCAATGGATACGACGTTGCGCCCACATCTATTTATTACGCTGATATGGTTGCACCCAGCTACTACACCTTCACTAGCTTCTTCGGCATCAACATCTCAAATGACACACAGCAACCTACGAACATGACTGTTATGATGGGGGGAGCCAGCGCGATGTACGTTTCCCAAAACAACATGTACATAACCTACCCCGCATGGACCAACTCGGGAGAATTTACCTCAATTTACAGAGTTAGCATAAACGGAACACAATTAAGTTTTGAAGCACAGGGCAGCGTGCCAGGCTACACAATAAACCAGTATTCGATGGATGAATACAACGGCTATTTCAGAATAGCAACCAATTGGCAAAATACGACTCAGATTAACAATGTTTACGTTTTAAATTCGAATCTAACCATCGTAGGCAAACTTGAAGGTCTTGCACAAAACGAAGACCTCTATGCAGTTCGATTCATGGGCGATAGAGCTTACCTTGTAACGTTCCATCAGACTGACCCATTCTTCGTAATTGACCTAAGTAACCCAGATGCACCCAAAGTTGCTGGCGAGCTAAAAATCTCAGGCTACTCAAGCTACCTGCAACCATATGACGCAAACCACGTTATCGGTATAGGGGAAGAGACCACTATCATTTCAGGAGTGGAAAGCAATACACTCAAACTCTCGCTTTTCGACGTTACAGACATCAATAACCCAACGGAAATAGCAACTTACAATGTTGAAGGCAACTATTCTACTTCCACCGCACTTAATGACCCGAAAGCTCTCCTCTTTGACCTGCAAAAGCAGCTGCTAGTTATCCCTGTTTCAATAAACAACTATTACTATAACACTGTCGTGGGTAACAATACTGGCAGCTCTCAGATAAGTCCGCCCTCAGCACCGTTAGCTAAGCCAGGAGTCATAGTCAGCAGCAGCAACACAGAGAATTGGCAAGGAGCATATGTTTTCAACTTAACTTTAAACAGCGGCTTTATGCTGAAGGGCACTGTTACCAACTTAAACTCGACGCAACTTGACAGCCAAGGATTCATGACTGACAGCTCTGCTTACTATAGTAGCCAAAACGACTGGATAACAAGGTCACTATACATCGGCAACACGCTCTACACGATATCAAACTCAGAAGTACAACTAACCAGCCTAACAAACATGACGCAAATAGGCGAAATCGACCTAACCTAAACTTTTTTCTTTTTTTCTAAAAAAATGTATCTTATTTATGCAGTTTACAGTCGATACTACCTTTTAACTAAAGATTTTCTATACAGTACTGGATTTAGCATAAACTTCAACCTCAACCTTTTGAGCGGTCTTCCCTAAAAAGTCAGACAACGAACCTTTCCACTTGGGGTTAGCCTTTGCGGTGAAGCCTACAGTTTGGGCTATCCCTCTCCACAGTAACGCTTTGTCGTAGTCTTTGGCGTCTTGGGGCATGAATTCAAAAATTGATCGGCTGGCAACGATTACAAGTTTCTTTTTCATTCGAGAGATGGCAACGTTTATGCGGTTTAGGTTTAGTAAGAAGTCACTTTCTGAGCGCACGTAGTCAGGGTCGCTGACAGTTGAGGATATGATTATGAAGTCGCCTTCGCCGCCTTGATACCGCTCAACCGTATCAACCCTTACATTTTCGTAACCGTCAACCAACAAATTCTTGACCACGCCTCGCTGAGCGTTATGCGGAGTAACTACACCCACACCTTCCGACTTTACACCACTACGGATTAGAGCCTCGACAATCTTTGCCTCGACTACATTTGACTGAAAACTCTCCGTCTCATCATGGACAACTAGAACAAAAATATTCTCCGGCTTCAAAACAACTTTCAACCCTTCTGTTGAAGTAGACACAGAAGACAGAGTTTGCGTCTGGTCAGAACGAAAATCAATCCCGTCTTTATGGTATACCCATTCTCTTAGAAACTGCGCAACTACTTGGTGGCACCGATGGGTTTCGCTTAAGCGTTCGGTAGGAATATCAGCCTTATGCAGAGATATAACATGGTCAATCCCCAGGTCTTCTTGACGTAGTAAACGAAGGAAATCCATAGCAGACAAGAATGAAGCCATCTCCTCAATGGTTCGCCTATCCTCTTTTTCCCAATTATGCGATTGAATTGGAGGCAACTGCCGATGGTCTCCCGCAACCAGAATCTGAGCATTCTTGTTAACAAATGAGCCTGAAAGAATCAACTCGGGAAGCCGCATCATACTCGCTTCATCAACTACTAGTAAGTCAAAGAAGCCTTCGTCCCAAGATGGCTCCTTGCCGCCAATTTTTTTCATGAGACCGTACAAACCAGGCGGCGTTACACATAAAACCAGCGGAAAAGCATCCGTTGAATCAGAAACTAATTTATCTTGACTTGATAGTGCATCTTTTAGTTCCGTAATTACCTGTTCGTCTTCGTTGTAATTGACGTATTTGACGCCGTCAACAGCTTTGTATGAAGAATTTAGAACCCGATAAATTCTAAGATTAGCTAAGTCACTGCCGCCTTCTTTGCGGTAATTCCGCCAAGACTTAGCTAGCTTGTTAACAAATTCATGAATCGCCTTATGCGTAGGCGCCACCATCAACACACGGCACCTGCCAGCTTCATTATGCGCGGCAATATGCGCAAGCACCGCTAACTGTAGAGTTTCAGTTTTACCAGTGCCGGGTGGACCTTGAAGCATAACAACCTGCTCCTTGCCAAAAACACGGGCAATAAAACGGTTCTGTTCGGGTTTAGGCGGCAAACTTGTGTGTTCAACCCAATGTAAGAAAGCCTTCGCGTGATCATTAGCTAATTCATTACGTTCTAAAGGTTTGTTTGTACCAGCCAAAAACCCTTCCAGCAAACAAAATAACTCGTTGTTGCTTGCGTAGTCAAGGCATTTAGCTGCCCGCTCCGAAATAATATCATCGGCTAATTCATCTAAAATATAGTTGCGCCCCACTTCAAAGAGCTGCATGTGTTTACTATTTCTAGCTTTGTCTTTGTCAGTAGTTGGAAGATCATGCCAAGTACTATACCGCCTACTTTTGCCGCTGGGCCAACTGACCACTTTAATGGTTAGCTCCATTTTTCGCAGATCAACTTTTTCAACGATAACACGAGCTGATTTTTCCACCTGCGAAGGTGACTTTTGCTTGGCTTCCTCAAACTGTCCCTGCTCATTTATTCTAATTTCAGTGGCAACCATCCAATCGCCAGAGCCTGAATCGTCAGACCCCTTGATTCTGCAAGCATTAACAATACACTCCGACTTTGGTAACCCAAGCCCCTCATAAATCAACTTGCCCCTAACCACAAAATCCCGATCCGCCTCCTCAGCGCTTAAACACTCAAAAATCACTGATCTGCCAGTGGCTACCCTCTGACTTGGAAGCATAATGTAATGCTGATACAATTCTTGTCGCTTGGCAAAATACTCCAAATCCAAAAATTCCCTGCAACTTCTCTCCAGCGTTGCATGTCCCAAAGTGAACTCGGGGATTTTTGGAACATCTATCGGCTTTTTGCCTAAGCGTTTATTGCGTATAGTCAGCGACCGCTCTATATGTTCAAGAGCCAAGCAAAGCCTTGCACCAAGCAGGGTTAAATCCTCGTTGCTGATTCTTCGCGTCTTATGTGGATAATCACACCACATACGTTTCTCTATCATAAATTTCTCAAGAAAGCCTTTTCCTTGGCTACTGTCAAGCCGACCTTTGGCAGCCCATAAATATTCAATTGGAATTTGGTTTCCAAAACGGGCTCGCGCAGGATAATAACCTTCTTTGCATCTTAAATCTTCAGATCCAAGTATAAATGAAATGGAACCTGATGGAGTCCGTGTGTAAGGCATTTCAAAGTTAAATAAGCCATCCCGAAAAACTGAACGCAGATCTAAAAGCGATCCATCTTTGCGTTTAACAACCCATTGATTAGTATCGAAAAAGCTACATAGCTTAAGAACAGGCAAAAGCCCCGTGCTGTGATACCCCACAGCTTTTCTTAATACAATTTCATCCTGCAAAATAGAAAACATAGGCTGGTCGATTGCTTGCCTCAGACCCAAAAGGTCTTGCACTGCACGGGCGGTCATCAAAGAAGGTTGACGCCGAACTGCATCCATAAGTTGATCCCTCTCTCGTCGGGTATAGAAGTAAAGATGAATCGGAGCCTCGTCTGGACTCCCAACCTCCAAGGCTACATCAATGATAGCCTTAGCAACGTCTGCAAAAAATGCCTCCAGCATGTTTTTTTCTTCGTTTAAGCATTCTTCTCGTTGATCAGGAAGACTATTGACAATTTTTGATATGCTTATTGATTCCCGTTTGTACCGTGTGCAACTTACTCTAGCGCTTATCATTGAAAGGACATCTAGCATGTAATCCCATTCAATGTGGAAGTACACTCGGATCATGCCATCAGGTTTAAACGAAAGTGCTGTATCTGCGCCAAGCTGGGGGCTATCTTCAGGCAAATTTCCGTAACCAGCGCCTGTGAGCCATGGCATCGCTCTAACCTTATTCACATATAGACTGGTGGGTCGTATCCCGTACAGCATGAATTGGGCTCTTTGAATTATTTTATCAAGCTTGGCACCTATTACAGGGTCAGCGGACAACAAATGGACTTTTTGTGGGTCTAAGGCTGGAATCTCCTTAAAGTTGTAGGGACGCTGATCATATGAATTAGGCACGACCTTTAGCTTAGCAAGGTCTTCCAACTGTAAAATCCCATAAAATTTTAGTGCCTTCTGTTCCCCTCGACTTAAATTAAGCAGTGCAACACTTTCTTTTTCTATCGCTCGAACAACACAGCATTCATTAAACCCGCAGTTATCACATCGCCAAGATAGTTGATACGCCACTTCCGAGAGGGGAATTTGGTGGATGCGGTAAAGTTCACCGTTTCCGCTGAGAAGTCTTTGAACATCTTGGATTAGCGGCTCAAGTCTAAAGGACGGAAGACTTTCAGCGTCAAGCTTCTCTAAATCTGATTCTTTGTTAATCACACATCCTTCAAAATCAACATTAGACGAGAAGTCACCTAAGCCTCTGGTAAGCAACAGCACATAAATTGCAACTTGTATACGATGAGCCGTCTGCTCCTTCCAAGAAGATTTTATTTCAAAAATCCGGACTTTAACTTTACCATTTTTGCCTGGCCATATGCCAATTAAATCAGCTATGCCTTTTATGTCCCACACGCCAATATGCCCCAGCATAGGGGCTTGATAAACCAAAACTGGCTTGTACGTAGTCTCCGTTTTGGTAGAAAGTGAGCATTTAAGAAGTTCCATTATGGTTTGAAGAGATTTTTTCCAAGCGCTCTCCCAACTGTCTGTCCTCGGGTTAAACTGGCTTAAGTCATAGTAGCTAGCAGCTTTCGCTTTTAACTCCTGCACTTTCTTCTCTTCTATCTTTTTACCTGCACCATACAGCAAAGGGCTTAATGGCTTGAAAGCCTCAGGCCATTTGTGGCACCTCTCCTCCTCACCTTCAAATCGAAGTTTAAAGTAACGGGGGCAACAATCAAAACGGATAAACTCAGCTAGCCCCGACGCGTCAAGCGATGGCAAACCTAATTCAGGCTTAGTTTCAAGTGCTGATTTCTCAAGCAAGTTATCCTTCTTAACCAAAACTTCGCTTCCACCAGATTCAGTTTTGCCCGAATATTGCGGATTGTCTTCATTAGGACCTAACTTGCTTGTTTTATCTTCCAATACGAGCACTCCCAACTTCAATGAACAGACAAACAAGTTGCTTAAATGCGGTACTTACGTTTAAAGACATATCTCCTAGCGCCTTTATTTGTTAAGCGTAAGAAAAGCAACACTTGGAACTTTTCGGCAAATAAAGAATTATTCAAAGTGTTGAATACAAAGAATAAAGTGCACACACTTCAGATAAGGGTTACCGGGTTTAACTAAACAAAATTCAGCCATGTTTTAAAGTCAATTTGTTACTATGCCACTGAAACGCTAAGACAAACTAAGATGTTAACATGCGTTCAATATTTGCCAGGTCATAAATAATGCATAGTAAACACAGAACACAGAACACTAAACAACTTAACATTAGAATTATCGCTAATAAAACGAAAAAAAATCTTCCCTGAACTAACATTTCAACATGCATCAAAACTTTTCCAAAGCAAGTTTACCTACTATAGAGTCCCATTAATTCGCCCTTAGCTATAATATGGCCTTGGATGGCTTTTTCAACATCTTTCTTTTTTGAGCCGACCCCTAAACTAAGCTCCGTATCCAGAGCATAAACTTTAAAGAAATATCTATGCATACCTGAAGGTGGACAAGGACCCATATACCCCATTTGTCTTGAACTATTCATTCCCTCTGTTCCTGGCACTGTGTTTTCACCTATCGTACTAGCTGAGGCGGGAATGTTCCAGACAATCCAGTGATCAAACGTGCCGCTTGGCGCATCAGGGTCATCTACTACTAAAACAAGCGTTTTTGCTTCTTTAGGTATGCCCTCGATAGTTAGGGGCGGATTGATGTCGCGTCCGTCGCAGGTGTATTTTTTAGGAATAAACTTGCTTGATTCAAACGCTGGGCTCTTTACAGATAAATCCTTCATAAATTTCACCTAATAAACAAATGTTGAATCTGTTAGATAAAAGTTGCCGCCGAACAGGAATTTTTTAGAGTTTTTGCTCTTTCCACTTCTCCACAATCAAATTGCCATCATTAATGCCAAAACTAACTTTAACAGGCATCGAACTATTATACTTTAATGGAAACATGCTATCATCTACCAAGCGAAAAGGCAGATAAAGCAGGTATCTATCGTCTTTTCGCCTAAATATCGTTTCCTTCCCCTCACTTTCCACAGCGAATCACAGCCGAGTTAATGTTGTCTCGCTGTACGCTTTTAAATTTGACTTTTTGTCCGCTAAAGAATAACAAAGGCCACGTCAATTTTCTTTTAAACCTGAGCTTTTCTTAAGAGCTCTTTCGCCATTTCGATGTTTATCCGATAGAAAACTGCGGTTATAACTAAAGAAATGACCCCGCTGATGACGACAGAAATTACAAGGTTAAATGTGCTAGCTGTTAAACCAGGAATAAACGATGAAGCAAACGAAGCTATCACATAAGGAACCAGTGGCGCCAATACAGCTGCACCAACAAGGGCGCAGACAGGTAAACCGATCAATGACCATTCTTGACGTATCATTCTGGCTCTACGTGTTTGGGAAAAGTCAGCTCCTTTGAAACCGATTGTAAGTGAACTGGATCCTAAAGCCAAAACTACGAAGAAAGCTTCAAGGAAAATTGTAATTGTGTTTTGTAAAGATGGACGGTAAAATAGGGTCCCTATTGTTCCACTTACTAGCAGAATAATTGTTGAAAAGAGAATTAAAAAGAAATATTTGCTCTTAACTAAGTTTTCGGGTGACACTGGAGACGCATAAATTCTCCAGACTGCTTGCCCTTCTTCGCCAATCAAAGTCTCTCCCAACAGCATAGCCATAAAACTCGCGGGCAAAAAGAAAATTATCGCAATAAAAACGGGGTTAGCTGAGCCTGCTGCCGACCCACTTGTTACGCCAAGTGATTGCATGAGCGGTATAATTATCATGATAATTGGTGCAATGTAAATCCCCAATAACTCCCGACGTCTAGTGAACGAACGCAAATCTTTTCGTATTATTGCTCCTTCAACAGATGAAAAACCAATTTTTCCGAGAATCCCAGTTTTCGGTGTGTAGATGCCGCTTTTTTGAATTGTTATTGCTGGCGGTTCATAGAGCCCAAACCGCTTGTTTAACAAGACAGCAAGGTAATACAAGCCTGCAATGAATAATGCTGATAAGCTTATGAATAGGGCACCTTGCAAAACCAACCCTTGGAAGATGTAAGAGATAGTTAGAGCTAGCCATACGAGAGGTAAGTACCAAAGAGCGCTCTGAACTTGGGTTAGATTCTGAAGGAACGATGTAACTCCTGAAGTTACATAGAAATAAAGGATGTAAAAAATGATGAAAAAGAGCAGCGAACCGATAAATCTTACCCATATTGCTGCCCTGCCGCTTGACTTGTAAACTGCACCAACAAAACGTACTTGCAGTACCCTTAGGATTTCAGTAATGGAACTAGCCATGAAAGCCGCAACAAACAAAGCGAGTGTAGTTAAAAGTGCCTGGAGAATTAAACCGTTGAAAACGGAAAAGATGATTATTCCCGAAGTGAAGCCTAACACAATCCCTATCGGTAATCCGAGTAAGTTTGCAAAGATGGACGCTAAGGTGTGTTCTTGCCATGTTACTGGTAACCAATACATGACCTGCGTTGATGCTTTAATGCCGCTGAGCTGGATTTGTTGAAACAAAGTGAATACTAAACTGGTGGCTAAAACAATAGTTGGCAAAATAACGAAAACGCTGATTGTCTCATGGCTTAATGAAGGCAAGTTGGAAATTGCCGCACTTGAATAAACAGCAGACGCAATGTAGTTGGCGATTAAGCCGCCCACTACACCAATTATTGCGGCTGTCCAGTAGGGCCAGTAAGCTAGGATTGTGTTTTCTTTGTACCTTGTAGCCTTTTTTCCTCTGATTAGCCTGCCAGATTTTCGTTCCACTTGCATGAGGAAGAAGACGTTCTTCCAATTCATTTCATGAGTTCCTCAACGACAGCTCTTAAATCTTCAGTTCCAGTTAACCTCAAAAAAATGTCTTCTAATCCTGATTGGGGTAAGCTGGCTCTTTGTCTTAACTCATCCATATTGCCAAGCGCCAACAACTGCCCTTGATACATGATACCAATTCGATCGCACAACGCCTGGGCAATTTCAAGAACATGCGTTGACATAATGGAGGTTACGCCTTGCGTTTTAAGCTCGTACAAGAACTCTTTAACTATTCTGGCAGAACGCGGATCCAACGCGTTAAGTGGCTCGTCAAGAATTAAGAGTTTAGGCTTGTGTAGAAAAGCTGAGATTAAACTGATTTTCTTTTTCATGCCATCCGAGTAACTGTTTATCATGTCGCCTTCTCGTCCTTCAAGCTGAAGGGCTTTGAGGTACTCAGTTATCCGCTGTTTCTTCTCAGCCGTAGGCACACCGTAAATATCAGCTATGAAATCAAGATACTCGATACCAGTTAAAAACTCGTAGATATTCGGTGATTCTGGAACATAACCAACAAGCCGCTTAACTTCCACTGGCTGTTTTTGAACATCTAATCCTAAAACGGTGACTGATCCAGCAGTAGGTTGAACTAAACCAAGTAGCATTTTGAGAGTAGTTGATTTTCCTGAACCGTTAGGTCCCAAAAGCCCGAAGATTTCGCCTGTAGTTATGGTTAAATTAAGTTTATTTACAGCTACTATTTCATTGTAGCGTTTTGTTGCGTCTTTAAGTTCAACCGCATATTGACTGTACACGCTCAACGATGCCACCGACTGCAAAATAGAAAAGCTCTGTATTTAAGGCTAATGTGTGTTCTCTTGTTCAATTGTTAGTATCTTACAAATGATAGTTTTCAAAAACTAAAAAAGAAAAAACGGAAGTAAATTTTTCAAAGCCTACTTAAAATTAAGTTCAAAACTTATCGGAACATCTTCGCCCCAAGATTGCCGTATTGGACAAATCTTCTACGCCATCCCGTAGACAGTGTTAGCCTTTTTGCGTTCACGTTCATTATCGGATTCTAATCCAACGTTCATATTGAAGTGCACGTCTGTGAAAATAAGCTTCTCCATGCCTTCGATGTTCATTTTAACAATCGCTTTTGTTTCCAAATTTTTAAGCCCTAGCGGGCTATTCTTAGCAATCAAAAGAAACAGCGTGTTCATACATGAGGCTAACGCAGCGGCGAAATGTCTTCAGGTACACAGTAGCCCTCTTTTCCTCCAAACATCGGTGGTGGACTGACCGTAACGATTTCTTTGCCCTTAACTGACAGTTGGCATTCTGTTCCGCCTTTCCAAGTTGCTGTTCCTTCAAAATTCATTTCTGGCTTAAAATCACCAAATTAATGTTATGGTAAAAGTAAAAGTTTAATGTTACGGAACCACGGTTCGTGTAGATTTCCTTGTCAATCTTCACCACTTCTTGTTTTTAGCGTTTTTCTTAGACCCAGCTAAATAAAGAAATATTTTTTAGCTTTCAACATTATCGAATTGTACGGCAAAACCATTATATCCATGTTGCTTTTTAATCAAAGTTCTGTGCGTCTGTTCGCAGTGTGGCAGAGATGGGCAACGTTATTGAGACTAGTGACTTAACAAGGAAGTTTGGCTCGTTCACAGCCGTTGATAGGCTGAATATTACTGTTGAGTCTGGCGAAATCTTCGGTTTGCTTGGACCCAACGGTGCCGGAAAAACCACCAGCATATCTATGCTTTGCACCATGCTGAAACCCTCTTCCGGGACAGCCAAGGTCAACGGCTTTGACATCGTTAAGGAAGCTATGCAAGTACGAAAATCGATAGGCATAGTTTTTCAAGACCCAAGCGTTGACGACAGAATGACTGGGCGAGAAAATCTCCTCATGCACGCCAACCTTTACGGAGTTCCAACAAGCGAACAGAACGACCGAATCAATGGCGTTCTGAAATTGGTTGAGCTGGAAGAAAGGGCTGATGATCTTACGCGAACTTATTCTGGCGGGATGAGGCGCAGATTGGAACTTGCCCGAGGGCTTATTCATTATCCTAAGGTTCTTTTTTTGGATGAACCTACAATAGGGCTTGATCCACAAACCAGAGATCACGTTTGGAGATACATCCGAGACTTGAAAGAAGCCCACGACATAACTGTGGTCTTAACTACGCATTATATGGATGAGGCAGATAGGCTTTCTGACCGCATCGCCATAATGGATTACGGAAAAATCATCGCTCTTGACACTTCTTCTAAATTGAAAGAAACCCTCGAAGGCGACGTGATAACAGTTAAAGCAGACAATCTTGAAGCTCTTCTCTCGCTTATAACTGAGAAAATGGGATTTCAGAAAGCTAAGATGGTCGATGATTCGTTAGAAATCACGGTACAAAACGGAAAAAGCCTGCTACCAAGGATAGTGGACATGGCGACTCAAAACAAAATATACGTTGAATCCATTCGTTTACGCGAGCCAAACCTTGAGGACGTATTCTTGCACTACACAGGCAGAACCATACGCCCAGACGCAACCAAGGAACTTCATGGCTTATCCGAGGCACGGAGGAGAGCGGCTGCGAAATGACTGCGCTCCGGGGTTTCTATACTCTTTGGCTTCGAGAAGTCAAACGTTACCTGAGAGACCGAGTCAGAATAGTCAGCAGTTTCGTCACACCCTTACTTTGGCTAGGTATATTCGGGGTGGGCGTCCGTTTGGTTCTTCCATATGCAGGACTAAATTATCTGCAATACATTTTTCCAGGCATAATAGGGCAAACCCTGCTTTTCACTTCCATGTTCATGGGAATTTCCGTACTCTGGGATAGAGAATTTGGCTTTATGAAAGAAATACTGGTTGCACCCATTTCGCGCACATGGGTCTTCACAGGTAAGATGATAGGTGACAGCACCGACGCCGTAATTCAAGGGATAATCGTTTTCTTTCTTGGTCTACTGCTAGGGATAAAGCTTAACATATTTACGTTCCTTGAACTCTTGCCCATCATGCTGCTCATCACCTTTGGCTTGGTCAGCATAGGCTTAACGCTAGCCAGCTTCATGGGAAGTTTGGAAGGCTTCGGCACCATACAGAGCTTCATTAACCTTCCTTTGTTCTTCCTCAGCGGTGCTCTTTTCCCCCTTAGAGGATCAAGTGTTCCAACCTGGCTGCAAATCGCCTCAAGATTAAACCCATTAACTTATGGTGTTGACGCGTTAAGAAACATTATTTTGGGTGGAGCATGGACACCTTTTCAGATTCAATCTTTATGGTTTGACATTGGAATTATTGCCTTGTTTGATTTGATTATGATGGTAATTGGCATTTGGGCGTTCACCAGAATGAAATAATGAATTAGCTGCTGAAACGCTTAATTTCTTCCAAAGGCTTAGAATTAACCGTTTTTCGCGTTCTTGCATAAATTGATAGTTGGATTATTTTTTAGGGCAGTTTTTCGGGTCAAAAAACCTTTAAGCAACTTCCACTAATGCAGTTTTGGTGATAAATATGCGAAAAGTGAGAAGCATCATTTATCTTGCTCTGCTTGGAGCGGTCGGATTAATAGCCGTTTTAATCAATCCGCTCTACATGTTAGCAGTAATCGGCATGTTTGCTTTCTTGGCGATTGCTAGGCAGATGAGCTTCAACAATATTTTTATGATGATAAAGCGTTATGCAAAAACTGTTGCTAGAATACGCTTTGAAATTCGGGCGAAGCTTCACACAGGGTTCAGAGACTACAGTGACTCTATAGACAGCGAAGAATCACACAATCGAAACTGCGGATTCATCAGATAACCCAAACCTTTTTTATTTTTGAAGATAAAATTGGAAAAAGGACTGAAGAAAAAATAGCTCTATTGCTTATTAGTCATTTCGTTGATTTGTTGTTCCATCGCGTGTCCACGGCAGTAAACTACCGCTTTTTTTATGCCTGGAACTGATTTTGCAGCGGCCTTGATGTCTGCTGCAAGCTTGAACGCTATGGGGCAAAATGGGCTTGTCGGTATGAATTCTACGGTGACTGTTCCTGGTTCAGTTTCTTTCACGCTTTGGATCATTTGCATTTCTTCAAATGTTTGTCCTGTTTCTGGGTCTTGCACTTTGCCTACTTCTTGGCGTACTTTATCTTCTAACTCAGTCATTTTTTTAACCTCTGGTTTACTGAAAGAAATATGAAGTTGCCTAAACATATAAACTGATTGCAAACGCGCTAATAGTTTAACGGTGACCAGCTTGACCTCTGATGAATCCTGCATATTCTGCAAAATAGTTAGCAAACAAGTTCCAGCAAGCAACATTTACGAGGACGAAACGATAATGGCTTTTCTTGATATACAACCATTAAACGAGGGCCACACGCTTGTTATTCCAAAAAGGCATTACGTTGACATATTCGACATTCCAGAAGACCAGCTAAGTCAAGTTCACAAGGTTGCTAAACAAATTTCCACAGCACTTAAAAAGCTACTAACGCTAACGGCATAAGTATTATTCAGCAAAACGGCAAAGCTGCAGGCCAAGACATATTCCATTTCTATGTGCATGTTGTTCCAATATTCGAAGGGCAAAAGCTTCCAAGCTTTAGCAGCCTCAAAGAGGTTGAGAGAGCGAAACTTGACGGTATGGCAAAGAAAATAAAGCAACAACTCAAAAAAACGTAAATTATATGATGTATATTGCTTAAAATTTCTTCACCTCCTGACGAGTACGCTCTACGTTAAGCCATTAATTTTGGATATTTTTATCACAGTGTATTACAGCGATATTTCATGGCAGGTGTTAATTTTTGGCAAATAAAAAAGGCGACAAATACAAATATGAAGAATGCGGGCTAGTAATCGCAGTTGAAGACCCATGCGGTTGCGAAACATGCGAAATAGTTTGTTGCCACGAACCAATGAAACCCGTTAAAAGATACGCAAAAGGCGAAACCAAAACCAAGGCCGAAAACCAGCAAATAAGTATCCAAACTATCAACCTTTCTTTTTTTGCGTTCAATAGTTTAGCAAAAGCGCTGTTTAATAATTAAAATTCATGATAAAAAATTAAATTATTAAAATCTTAAAGCTAATTATTTTAAAAAAATAGGGGATTCTATTCAAAATTGTTATAGCGTTATTTCCTTTCACAATTGAAGGGCTTTACTCTTTACTTAGTTTGTTCGCCTACAACTTACATCTTGGGCATTAGCACTTTGTCTATGGCATGGCAAACTCCATTATCCACGGCTATGTCTGGTTTGATGCTGTTTTCACCGTTAACTTTCATGGTTTTATACATGTGCCAACGTTTCGAGTCTATCCTTAATTCTCCTCCTGAGGTGCCTGTAAATACTCAAGTTTAGCCAAATCTGAAGCCATTAGCTTTCCCTCAGCCACATGAAAGGTTAGGATTGCCTTCAACTTCAGAATGTCCTTAAGGAGCATGTCACGTTCGTCTTTGGGCAATTTAGCGAAGGCTTCGTCAGTTGGCGCAAAAACAGTGAATGGACCAAGACTTTTCAGCGTTTCAACTAATCCTGCTACTTTCACAGCTGTCACAAGCGTATTAAACATGCCCGAAGCAACTGCAGTATCAATAATATCAGCCAAAATTTAACCTCACTCAAAATTGACCTTTTAAACTACATCAATACACTGAACAAAAGATACTATAAACCTTGCTAATCTACGGATACATGTGTTTGTAGCGCCAAAAGCCAAGGTATGGTGCTTCAAGGTTCATTTGCCACAACACTGCTGACAATTCGCCGTAGTGAATCATGTCTTCCATGGCAATTTGGCAAAGTGCCGTTTCGATGCTGATGCGCGTACCTGGCTTGTCCCCCCAGGGGACTACTATTTGCCTGTTTAATTCTTCCGCTGAAAGTTTTCTTAGGTAGCCTTCGGTCGCATCTTTCACATGCTCAATATACTTTTTCAAGGAGTCTATGCTGTCAAATTTGTCAAAGTCTGGGTTAACCCATTAACTGGACTGCTCTGGGATAAGGTAGTTTATCCACCTGTCCTCAACAAGCGTTAAATGCAAAAACACGTTCCGCATAGAATCAAAACTTAAGCCTTTAGGCTTGACAACTTCACTCCAAGGCAACTTAGCCATAGCATCAAGATAGAGTCCACGAACAACGTGATTGTAGCGCACTAAATCGGTGACTTGCATGAAACTGCATTATGTAAAGTTGTTATTTAAAATTTGGCAATTGCTTGGAGATTTTTTCACGTGTTATGTTGGCGGTCTTTTTTGTGCGTATTGGTATCGGCGCGGTTTGCCTATTCGTGTTAGTATGTTGTCTTTGACAAGATCTACTAGTGCGTGTGCTACGGCGGTGCGATCGTAGTGGAAGCCGCGTCTCGCGAGTTCGGTGTGAACGTCGTCGAGGCCTTTTGGTTCGCCAAACCAGTTTTCTTCCCAGAGTTTTTGGATTATGCCTTTACATGTTTCTGCTCTGGGTGGTTGGGCTGGTCGTTCGGCTACTTGGGCGAGGTTTGTGTTTTTTAGGTGTTCGGTGACTGTGGCGAGTATTTTGTCTACGGTGTTTTGGATTTGGTCTTCTTGGGATTCGATTTCGAATTCTATGTCGCCGATTTTTATTTTTACGCGTATTGGTGGTTTTTGCTGTTTTTCTGTCAAGTCTTCACCTATTGCTTATTGTATTGTGCAAGATGCGCATGCACAATATTTAAATATTTCACCAATAATTATTGCATATTGGTGAATCATGGTGATTGAACAATATACAATTACTGAGAAATATAACTTTCCACAACCAACCATAGACACAACACTTCCACAGCGCTTCCTAGAACAAAGCCTCTACTCACTCAAGCAAGTGCAACACCAACCTTTCCAGCAAAACCCGCAAACCTTCCAACAGCTAAACACAACCGAACAATACCCATCTAGCATACAACTAAAACCCCAACCAATCCCCATAAAACCAGACCATCAAGAAACCTTAATCGCCGCTGTAGACACGTCAACTATAAAGATCGGCGAAACAAGCACTGGCATCATCGTTGCTATAAGAGGAGCAATTACCTGGCGCCAAAACCGAGCATACAAATACACGCGCCTCGGACCATTCATATTCCACATAACCGAAGAAAACAAAAACACCCTCTACAACACGCTGGAACACGCCTATTTCAGCACAACTTATGGCAGCAGTCACCAAGCGGCACCAAACATCTTGCAAATGCCCACGCGGCTAGCCAGCCTGCTGGAGAGGTGGCTGCAAACAATGCTTGCTAAAACTGTTAACCACGGTGTAATCCTCTTCGACGGTTCCTTAATCTCAGGCACCATGGATACACCAGTCCAGCGCCTCAGGGAAATTCTAAGTTACGCGAGAAGAAACACCAGCACCGTACTAGCCTTCTCAAAAGCTACAACGCTTAGAGCAAACGGCATCCTGATAACCGAGCAGCTTCCAAACCATGAACCGCCATACCTACTTGAAACCACAGGAATCCACTTCAAATCGCCAATAATACTGCTAGGCGAGGTTTACGTGGCACGGTTAAACAAGGCAAACTTTGCATTTCGCTTAGATGTTGATAAAGAAACACCTGTAGAGCAGAGAATGGCTGCCTTGCAGAAACTAATCGGCAACGACCTGTACACTCAAAGCTACCCCGAAACCCTGCGGCTCTCGCATATCCTCTGCACCTTTACCGCCAACGAAGTCTTGGCAATTAAGCACTTCATAACCCGCAAACATGGCATACAAATAATCAACCGCCCGGACATGCACCGGCTACTTTTCGGGCCATTTAGCAAGGGGGAAATCTACGCATGAAACTCTACAAAAAAGAGGGCAACATCCTGCAAATCATCAGTTTCCCATCGGAGAGCGCGGAAAAAGGCGACTACCTACTCGTCGAAGACCAAGATGCCGCTAAAGCCTTAATTGCCCAAGTTATCGACGTACAATTCGCAGCTGTTCCCGGAGTGCTTGAGGAACTTTTGCGAACGCTTCCAGATGGTGGCGAACCACTCCAAGGCGAAGACATTGACCCCATGGAAATCGCCCCACACATCACCTACATTCAAGATGCCAGTCTTTTAATCTGCAAGATTAGGGCAACGTTGGAAAACGAAATGCTAAGCCCAAGCAGCAGTTGGCTACCCAGCCGTTCACAATCCACAATCAAAAAACTGTCTATTCCCATGCTTATGAAGCTGGCAAAGGTTGAGGGTAAACTTCCCATAATTTTGGGCGGCACCAAAGACTCCTCACTCTTAACGATTGACGCTTCAGCAATAGACGGAACATTAAACATTATAACGGGCAAGAAGGGTTGCGGCAAATCCCATTTATCTAAGCTCTTGATGGTTAACCTGGTCGGTTATAGGGCAACCGTCGTCATTTTTGATTTAAACGGTGAATATACGAGCTTAGGCATGAGTAATGACGGCAAAAGAAACATTTACTACGACAAAATCCACACCTTAACCCCGGGGCAGAACTTCAAAGTAGCCCTCGACCAGCTTCACCTAAACACCGTAATGGGTATACTGGTAAATGCGTTGCACCTGCCTGGGACTTCAGCGCGTGAATTTCGTCGGATATGGAAGATGCTTAAAGAGAAAGGAAAATTAAATATGCAAGAGCTGGGCGAGGCGATTCGCGATTTAAACTGCAACCAGCATGTCCGGGACGCGTTAGCTTCACGGTTCCATTCCCTTGCTAACTCAGGCTTCTTCACTGACTCTCCGGGCGAGGCAACGCTGCTTGATGAGAGCATCTTGAAAGCCAAGGATCAAGGGGGCGCCATCGTCATAAACCTGAAAAACACTTCAAACATTGACCGCCAAATCGTAGTTGAATATGCTCTTGGAAAACTCGTTGATTCCCTCTCGAATTGGAAACTGAAAGCGGTTTTTCTCTTCGCTGAAGAAGCGCATTTGTATTTACGCGAAACCTATTGGGATGACATCGTTACCCGCATGCGACACTTTGGCATATTCATCACGTTCATCACAAACCAGCCTGACACGATACAAGAAACCATTTATCGGCAAGCCGACAACATTTTCCTCTTCAACTTCACCAACGAACACGACCTAGATGTTGTGAGCAGAGCCGCCCGCGTGGACGCAGAAACAGTTCGCTCAATCGCCCACGACCTGCCGCCCCACCACTGCCTCACACTTGGCAAAGTAGTAAGCGATTTCCCCATAGTAGCACGCGTTCGAGCTTTAGACATCAAAACAATGGGGGAGACAAGACTGTTCTTTAAAGATATGAACTAAATTGAACGGGTAAGATGCGAAGGGGCAACGCGACACAAATAATTTCCAAAGACATCGCCCAAGAAGTAAAAGCAACCCTAGAAAAATGCGCCTAACTAAAGGAAATTAGAAATCCGCAAACATCTTACGATGATAATTATACAGGACAAGTTGCGGCATATTTTTGATTTTGACAATGCTTAATGCGGCAGGATACGGATCGAGAACGTAATACTTCTCGGTACTGACTTTTCTTTCGACCACACCTTCAAGCAAAGCTGTTATCACGTCGCCGTGGGAAACTACTATCACGTTCCCTTCAGCTTCCTTTTTGATGATTTCGATGGACTTGCCCGTTCGCTCCAGGAGATCGTTGTTCGTCTCTGAATAGGCCTCAGGGGTGGTCAATATATGATGTCTTCCCTTTTTGCCAACGAATTCGGGTTTGATTTTCGCTTCTGTCAGTTCCTCAAGGGTTTTTACCTTCAACTTACGAGGGCATGCCAGAATTTTTGCAGTTTCGTGGGCGCGAAACACCGGACTGCTGTAAACGGCGTTTATCTTTACTTTCGAAAGGGTTTTGGCGATGAATAAAGCCCCTTTCACGCCCTTCTTAGTCAGGGGATAATCCAATGGGCCTGCCTCTATACCTCTTTCGTTGGCTTCGGTTTCTCCGTGCCTAACTATAAAAAGATAGTCTGCGGTCATTGCTTTTCCTTCATCCAACCTACTCTTCATTCTCTTCAAGTTATTTAAGGGCGTCTCACTGGAAGGCAGAATCCGTGCAGACTAAATTTTGTTCTGGTTGTTTTGTGCTGCTTTTTGGTTTAGGGCTTGAATTCTTTGTAGGTTGCGTGGTTTCGCGCGAGTTTCGTTTCTTTGGTTAGTATGTATACGTTTGTTTGGTGGTTTTTGCGTGAAGTTGCTTGTTTTTTAGACGATTATAGTTACTGAGCTGCTTTCGTTGCCGACGTCGTCTTGTGTGTTATCAAAGGGTGTCTTGTTTTGCACTGCTCGGATCCCTTAACAGGATCAAGGTTTGCACAGAAAATGTCTCATAGGTATTGCGGTCTTGATCAAGTTCGTTTTCGATCTGCTCGAAATCTTTAGCGATTTCTAAATCTCCATCAGCGGATTCTTCGTAACCTTTAGCCAGTAGTTTAAGGGTCTTGTCTGACAGCTTCTTTTTGGGAAAAATCTTGATGCGCTTCTCTACAGAACTATATATCCCATAGAGACAGACCAGTTACAGCATCATTTTTCCGTACAAGTTTTTCTCCCACTATCTCAGTTAGGTGAATTTCGGCAGCGAAAACTTTTCCCTCAAGCAGATGCCCAGCTTTCGTATTACCATTATGGTCGGCTAAAACTGCATGAGCATGAACAAAGGGCGTCCTTTCCCTAATGGAAATGTTACCCACGCAACCTGCAATTTCCTGCGGCGCCAAAAGCGGAATCTCCAAATACTCATGTTTTTCTTGATCGTAAAATCCAAGCTTTGCATATTTCAAAGCACCTATTGCCGTAAAGGTCGCGGTCATAATCGCATTCTCTTTTGCCAATTCAGTTACGAAATTAATTATCTCCGAATCATATTTAACGCGTACAAAAAAACTGTGTCCAACATCTAATTTTCTAAAGCTCATTTTTATGCTCCTTCATTCAAGTTATGCTTACCGTATTAATAATTTGAAATTGATCAGATATATGCGCTTTATTCTCAACTGCCTTTTGCATTTACTATTATCATATTTCCGAAAACTGACATTCTTCAAATTGTGGCTTGGAGGGACTTTTTTCAGCGAAAGGAAAACATAGTGTGAAAGTTGCTACCATTCATCTCGTTTGGTGGCTGATTCCTTTTTCATTGTTTCTTCAATTTCACGGTAAATGTTTTTGTCAGACTCGGAAACCACAGCTAAATCCCTGCCTCCAAGCTTTTCACAGTTGGAATTTCTATCAGCCTGGATTCTCTTGTCTTGGGAACATATTCCACATTAACCTCTTTTGGGTAAAGGAAAGTTTTTCTCCATTAGACGCGGCTCATACATTTCGATTTTTATAAGTGGTTCCAGCGTTTATTCTCTTCATGTCCAGAAGGGGTGTTAACTCGCAATCGTCTCCCGCAAAAGGCCCTAAGGGATTCTGATTAGGACGGAGCTGATTTGTTGGTTATCAAACGTTAGATCCAACTTCAACTTTGAAAACGAAGTTTTTGAGGGAAACAGCTTGAACCCGACTTTGAGTGCTGACTCATCCTCTCTTGTGATTGCACCGATTTCGGTTATAATTATTTGCTTTTCTTGAATAGGTGTATTTGCTTTGTCGGACTCTTTTATGGAGCATTCTGTAGACTGTCCAATGTTAGTTGCTTGGGTGCTTTGAGATTTTTAGGCGTCTTCTTTGTTTTGCCCATGACTTTCAACCGTCTTTTTGGACCTGTTTTCGAAATACAATATACTGCTTTCTCTGGTTTATTCTTTGATTGAGCCGCAAAAATCAGGTTAGATAAATAACCGCATAAACAATCATCTAACCCGACAAGCTCTCTCTACAGAAGCAGATTACTTTAGTTTCTTTACTGATCCATTTTCATTTCCCAATTTTTCTCTGTTATGCCTAAAGAAAAGCCGAAACGATGTTGTCAAATCGTAATCTTCCGCTTCATCAAATGGAGCCCAGCGTAGCTCCAGGGCGTCGCTTGTAGCCTGTGCGGTCTCGTTTTTCAAATGCACAAAGTAGTCGATGATTACGTAATGGTATTTTACTTTGCCCTTCTCGTCCAAGTCAATGTTGCTAACCACGTCAATTAATCGCTGGTTTTCACGTCAAGGCCAGTTTCCTCTTTAGTTTTTGCGAATAACTACTTGTTCAAGGGTTCCGCCAAGCTCAACATGGCCACCTGGATTGGTCCATTTTCCTTTGCTTGGTTCGTTTCCCCGTTTTATGAGAACAATCTTGCCTTCATTGATTATTACTGCGCCGATGCCTACGATTGGTTGGTCAGGGTACAACCGTTTCACGCGGGGAACGCCTCTGCTAATTGCATTTGCTATTCGTATCTTAAAGCTTCTACGGGCTTAAGCTTAGACGCGCGCCACGCTGGATACAATGCGAAGATTACGCTGACTCCTATGCCGAAGCCTAAGGCGCCCACAAACACCTCTGGAGTCAACAGTGGTGTTACTCTGAATCCGTTTCCGCCGAAGGCTCCAGAAGCTAATAATCTCGCAGTAATGTTGGCTAAGATCCAGCCTAAGGCTATGCCGACAAATGAGCCGATTACGCCGATTATAACTGATTCGCCGAGGAAGATGGTTAGTACGGTTCGGCTTTTCATCCCTAACGCTTTAAGTATGCCGATTTCGCGTGTGCGCTCAATCAACGACACTATCATTATATTCATTATCGCAATGCCCGCCACTAACAGGGAAATAGCAGCTATACCGCCGAGGAACAATTGTATGGTTCCGAAAACAGTTGAAAGCAAACTTAGAACTGCCGTTGCAGAAATAACAGAAACTTGACCGCCAAAATAATTAATTATAGCCTTAGAAACATTTGTAACCGTGGCGTTATCGCTGCTTTTCAGCTGAACGATTATCATGGAACACTGGTCTGTCCCAAAAAAGCTCTCAGCCTGACTTACCGGAATGTACACGCCTGTATCTGAAGGTCCCCCAACGCCGAAACCACCGACTCTTTGAAGTACCGCTGAAACTTGCGCTGTGTAAGTTTCGTTTACCACTGGGAGCGTTGTACCATTAGTCCATACGATGCCAATATTGTCGCCTGCATTGAAGAGCAGTGTGCCGTTTTGCCCGGGGTCATTTACGAGTGTTCCAACAACTGTCTCGTTGTTAGTAGGGCTTAACGGAACGGTCCCGGACGCAGCCACAAAAGTTTTGCTGTACTGTTGAGCATACTGACTAAAATCAACACCGTAAATAGTAACTGAACTATTGACTCCGCCAGCGTCAACGTAACCTGACCGTTCTAATACAGCAAACGAGCCCAGTATATTCGGAGATAAAGCGTCAATTTGTTGAGTATAGTTAACGTACAAGTTGAAGCCAGAACTTGCGCCTGAACCGCCTAAATTAAAGCCTCGTCCGCCTGCACCTGCACCACCAACACCACTGCTACCGCTGGTGGCTTGTCCTAAAGCGCTTTGGCCTGGTGTGACAATTAACGTGTTGGTTGATAATCCTTTTTGAAGCTGAGTAGTTATAGTTGCCTGCAAGCCCTGAGTGATAGAAAGCAGCGCTACTATGGCGGCGATGCCTATGACTACACCTAAGATGGTTAATGCCGCTCTGAGCTTGCGGAGCTTAATTGCACTAAAAGAGTAACCGAAAATATCTATTGTTTTCATTCCTGGTTCACCACTTCGGATGTTATTTGACCATCAAACATTTGTGCCGTTCTTTTCGCTTCTCTAGCCAAATGCTGGTCATGAGTAACCATAATGATGCTAACGTTATTTTCAAGATTCAACTTCTTGATTAAACCTAGAACTTCACTTGCCGTTTTGGAATCAATGTTTCCAGTAGGCTCATCTAGCAAAAGAAATTTAGGGTTGTTTGCCAAAGCGCGTGCAATCGCGACCCGTTGCTGCTGCCCACCGCTCAGTTCAGCAGGCTTATGGTTTACTCGGTCTTTCAAGCCTACGGTTTCAAGAAGGTCTACTGCTCTTTTTCTTCTTTCTGCTTTATTCATACCTGCAATAGCCATTGATAATTCAACGTTGTCTTTTGCGGTTAATCGTGGTATTAAATTAAAAAATTGGAAAACAAAACCGATTCGCCGACGCAAATCGGCCAATTGGTTATCGTTGAGTTTTGAGATGCCACCGCCGTCGATTAGCAGAGTGCCTGAGGTTGGCTTGTCTAATGCGCCGATTAAGTTTAGCATCGTTGATTTGCCGCTTCCGGATGGTCCAAGTATGGAAACGAAGTCTCCGGCTTCAACTTTAAGGTTTACTCCTCGGAGTGCTTCAACAGGAACTTTTCCAAGCATGTAAGTTTTCGTAAGGTTTACTGCTTCGACAAGTGTTAGCATAGCTTTTTACTCCATATGCTTTCCGTTTGTTAGATAAAGCGTATATTTATTTATTCAGGTATTTACATGAGAAACGACGCCTATGGCTGTTGCAGCGACTTCAAAGATGTCAGCGTATTCTAAAATTTGATCAACAAATCGCGTTTGATCTTGGTTAGTTTGCTGGATCGCCTAAGACTTAGTATTAACATTAGCGTTCACAGGGATGAGGAAAATGAATTTTAACTTATCATTGTGCCCACGTTCTCGCCTTTAACCGCAGCCAAAATATTCTCTGGCTTAAAACCGTTAACAACAATCAGCTTCAACCGTTTCCGTTTCAAAACCTTAACGGCTTCAGGATCAATAATCTGATGAATCCCAGCCTTATGCTTGCTATGCTCAAAAATCTTAGGTAAATCATCAAAACCTAAACGATCAAGCTTAACCGCATCCGCATGCTTCCTCGGGTCTTTATCGTAAACGCCCTCTTGGTCAGTGCCTTTAACCAGC
>Ga0187868_1000672_pt1 | contig 26661 bp, 35 predicted proteins | sample June2016WEW_13_4_FD_133014 | JGI IMG/M metagenome (GOLD analysis project Ga0187868, IMG submission 133014) | Peatland microbial communities from SPRUCE experiment site at the Marcell Experimental Forest, Minnesota, USA - June2016WEW_13_40 | ecosystem: Environmental > Terrestrial > Soil >... | reverse complement strand
GCCGAAAAGTTGCTCGGTTCCGTCGTGCCCGCATGAGTAGGTGACACTGTACTTTGCCATGTGATCTGCCTCCTAAATCAAAGCCTAACCGATGTTGTGGTGGTTGTCAACCGGATAAGCATGGTTCCTTCTGTTTGCTCGTGTGTTATTCCCTGCTGGGGAAGACGATCGTGTCGTACTCGGGAGGCTCGTCGATTATGGCGGCGAGGCCAAAGAGGGGCTTGCGATCTAGGTATCCAAAAGTGCTGAGGGTGATGAAGTGGCGTTGATCGAACTGAGGTCGCGCGACCTTCTTGAGCATCTCTCGCACCTTGGCCGGGGTCAGCTTGCTCGTCACCAGGTGAGATTCGACGAGCAGGGGTCGAGGATCGGTTGAGTTCTGGATCTTGTAGAAGTTGAGCAGGCGGGACTGAGTGTGGCCGACGTAGTCGTCGCGCATGGGTACCACGTCGTCGGCGTACCCTTCCGACCACTCCTCCACGCCGTACTCTGACGGCAGGTGCCCGTGGTATCGGGCCCACTGGGCTTTCAGCGACGTCGCGACCTCGTCACTGGCTGCGTGGAACGCGAAGAGGGGCTCGGGAGGGTCTCCCTCGCGGGCCAGGTAGAGCACGTACGTCTTGTAGGTCTTCATCGGGGTTCCTCCACTGCCTTCTGCTCGCTGGTCGTCGAGAGGGGGTTGTCGCCGTACGGGGTGAGGTCGCACAGCTTGTAGTTACGCCCCTCGCTCCCGCTCGACCACTCGACCACCGCCTTGCGCCCGTTCGGGTTGAACGTCAGCGTCACCGTGACGGGCCTCGCCGGGGGCTCGCAGCGCACGCAGTAGATCTCGCCCCCGGTGGGGAGGGCCCCCGCGCGGCGCACGGAAGTCGCCTTCCCCACCATCCGGGAGGCGACGTCCAGGGCTATCTCTTCCAGGTTCTTCACGTCCTCGCCTACTCGTCGCCGAACTCCTCGGCCGCTTTCTCGATCTCCCGCTCGATTCTCTTCCACTCGGAGTCGAGTTTTCTTTTGTTCGTGAACCAGTCCGCGGTCACGAAACCCTGACCATCGTTGGTCATGATCGCCCCTCTGTACTTCCTGAGCTGCGGGTGCTCGAACGGGCCGCGCATGAGTGTGTAGCACATGTCGCCTTCATACAGCGTGTTTCCGCTGCCATCGAGCGACAGCTCGTAGAGGTATGCGTCCGCGTAGTCGCCGAACTTGCCGGGACCGTAGCCGCGCGTGAGGTCCGCGTATTCGGGCTTCTGCATAAGCTCCTGCTCGAGGGTCATGAGGTGTCTCCTTGATCTGATTAGTTGGGATTCGAGTAGAGGAAGGTCTCGTAGTCGTCGCCGAGCAATTTCTTGAGACGTTCGGTCTGTTTCGCGGACGATGTGTAGATCTTCTTGGCCCGGCGGCGGGCGTGACCGACGTCCAGGCAGAGGTTCATCAGTGCTCTCATGTCCTTTTCCTTTCTAAAAAGCTATTTTATCACCACCAAGAACCAGGTGTCAAGAATGCTTTCTTAACTCCAGCGCTCGTTGAGCTCGGGCTCCTTGATCTTCCTGGGGTAGTTGTCGAAGTTGTCGAGTCCGAAGTGGTCGGCGACCGCCATGTAGGCACCCGCCCGGACCTTCGGGTCGGGCGAGGTGAAGGCCTGCGCCAGCTCGAGCGGGGTCGTGCCAGTTGACCGGGCGACCTCCTCCAGGCTCTCCTCGTCCCCGAACCACTCCTCGTACGAGGAGAGGGGGTGGGGCCACGACGGCTCGTAGCCCTCCGGCACCAGGTAGATCTTCCGGGGGTCGCTCGGGTCAGGGACGAGCTTCTTGCGCTCCACCTCGAACTCGTGGAGCAGGAACACGGGCTGGTCGTACCCGTCCTCGTCCTCGTAGGTCCCGATCTCGTCTGCCACCTCCAGGGTCGGTTCGGACCCGTCCTTCTTTACCCGCAGCCACTCGTGGTCGGTCTGGTACAGCGTCTTCCACTCTCTTAGCTTCGGCATGTCTCAGGTCCTCCTTAGACCGACCGGCCCGCGTCTCGTCAGTCCGCGGGCCAGGCCGGATACGTACGGGCGACTCTCGTTCTTGTTCTCGAGCAGGTAGGCGGCGCCCAGCACTCCCGCGAGGCCGAGGGCGGCGGGGAGGAGGACACGCGCCAGCGTCACGGGCGGGGGCGGCGGAGCGCTCGCCGGCGGCGCGCTGGCGGTCGGAGCACCCGTGGACGGAGAGTCTGCGACTCGAGCCGGCTTGACCTTCGCGCTCAGCTCGGCCAGGCGGGCCGTGTACTTCTGGTTGACGTCGCGGAAGTTGACCAGCTCGAGGTAGTCCGTCCCCGCGTATTTGCCGTTCTTGGGCATCGAGAACTCCTGCCACTTCTGCAGGAACTTCCCGAACGCCTTGCGTTCGGTTATGGGGATGTTCTTCCCCAGGCGCACTATCGTCTGGAAGTTCCGCTGGATCGCCTCCCCCACCTGCCTGCCCAGGGCGGGGGCGTCCGCCTCCGCCTGGACGTCCTGGTAGAGCTCGCGCCTCTTCTTCTCGGTCATGAACAGGGGAGGGGGCGGCACCTGGCCGCAGGAGCTGCCCCGCTCCCAGCGTCGCCTCGTATTGCCCAGCAGTAGGTCTCTCGCCACGCCTCAGCCCTCCCTGTACGCGTCGGGGACGCCGACCACCACGGGGCGCGCGGCAGCCGAGACGATCCACTTAACCCCGAGGTACGCCACCCCGGCCATCACCAGGAGCCCCAGTATCGACTTTCCCGCGACCTTGGGGACGTCCGAGAGGTCGTCCTTGAGGCGGGCGCGCGCGGAGGCTTTCGCCTCCCTGATCCCGTAGAGGCCGGCGGCCTCGATCCAGATCAGCGTGAGCCGGCGCAGGAACTCGTCGTACACCGGGTCGCCGGGGCCGTAGGCGGTCTTGCTGTCGCGCGAGCGGCCGTAGATGTCGGCCGCCTTCGCCGCCTGGTCGACCGCGCGCTCGAGCGGCAGGTGGTCGCGCGACGCTACCCAGTCCCACCAGGTCGTGTTCTTGTCGAGCATCTTGTGGCCGCACTTCACACCGGCCAGCAGCTTCCCCCGCATCTGCGCCGCGGTCATCTTCTTGGGCATCGCCCGCAGCAGCTCGAGCAGCTCCCCCGCGTAGGGCACGGGTACGTTACTCATGCCCTTGGCGGCGAACTCGTCGTGCAGGGCGTGTGCCTGCGACAGCAGGCGGTCGAAGTCGCGCTTGAGCGAGGGCGAGGCGAGGTCCCACCCGCCCGGGATCGTGGGGGCGTCTGCGGCGAAGGCCCGCCACCGGCCCGCGAAGTCGTCCCACTTGCGCTCGTCGTCGCGCGACAGGATCTTGTCGCCGTGGACCCGGCGGGCCTGCTTCACCGACCGGTCGACCGCGTCGACGTAGTTCTGGGCGGCGTCCACGTCGGTGAAGGAGACCGCTCGCTTCGCGGATCCTACGCCGGTCTTACCCATCTTGCGGGCGGCTACCTCCGGGTCCCACATGTCGCCCACGGCTATCCACTCGATGGAGCCGGGAGGGGGCGGGGCGCCGCGGGCGAAGTTCCTTGCCATGGGTCTTGACCTCAGAGCTTCCCGATCTCTTGGTAGGGGGCGTTCGGGCTGGGCGAGGGGTCGCAGACGAAGCCCAGGGGGGTCCTCAAGCGCTCGTCGTGGTAGTCGGCGGTGGGCACGAGGAAGTACCGCTCGGGGCCGCTCCGCCCGTACTTGGCCTGCTTGCAGCACAGACCGACCATCCCCTCGGGCACTTTCTCGTGCCAGTCTCCGTACGCGGCGATGGTGACCCAGTCGTCGCCGTGCTCGCGCTGGAACACTTGCTTCTGCCGCTCGGCGCTCTCGGCAGGCGACAGGCTCACGCCGAACACGGCCTCGTACTCGTCGGGGCACCAGTTGCGCAGGGTCTTGTGGGAGTCCTCGAGGGTGCCGCGCACGACTCCCTGCTCTACTAGCTCGGGGAAGGTGACTAGCACCCAGTTGTACTGGATGTCCTCCTCGTACCACCCACCCGCGGCCCGGATCCGGGAGGGCATCTTCTTGTTGAGGGAGGCCGACAGCTTGAGCCCCCCGTGCGAGGGAGTCCCGACCGCGTACAGCCCGTCGGCGAGCTTGGTGACGCTGTCGGCGCGTCCCCAGGGGGTGCTCATGCCGATGTGTGGTTCAGATCTTCTCATTGTTCTCTCCCTAGTCGACGATCCCCAGGTGCTGCATCTCGGTGAGCCAGGAGTTGATGAACACTCGCTGGCGGTCGGAGCTGGTGCGGGGCCAGTCGACGAGGCGCGAGCGCTGCAGTCCCCCTATCGTGTTGGTCAGGAGGGCCTCCGCGTTCGGGCGGTCGAGGGGGAAGGTCGCGTTGAGCTTCCGACCGTCCTCGAGGATCATGGGAGCATACCTCCGGGCCGATTCTCGGCCCAGACCGTCGAGGTAGGTCGCCCTGGTGAGGTCTCGCTTCGCCATGACTACTTCTTCACCGTGCGGTAGAGGCTCACGGCGCCGACGAAGCCCACCGCGGCGGTGAGGGCCAGCATGCCGAGCTTGGCGTTGTTGGCCGCCGTCCGCACGTCGTAGCGGACCTCGTCGATCTTGTCGAAGATAGCTTTCTGCTGCTTCGCGGGCAGGACGATGGAACCGATGCTCCAGTCGCGACTTCTCTTGCCCAGTAGTAGGTCGTGCGCCATGGTCAGCTCCGTCGTTCGAGGACGCCCAGCTCGCGCAGGCGGTTGTACCAGCCTACCAGGAAGTCGTCCTGCTTGGCCGTCGTCAGGGAGTCCCAGGGGATGCCGTGGTCTCTCTCGAGCAGCTCATACACGTCGCGCAGGACGGGGAAGAGCTCGCTCACGTGGCGGGCCGGCAGGCGATACCCCTGCTCGTTGGCCTGGCGGATGATGTGGGGTGCCAGGAGGGCGGCGTACTCCCGGCCTAGCCGCCAGAGGCTCGAGTGGGTGATCTTCTTCGGTTTCTTCACGGCTCTCAGCTCCTCTTGGCGGGCACGCGACCGTCGAGCCGCCCGAACCAGTACCAGGGCCACTTGCCGCTGAGTATCCGCGTGGCGAACATGAGCCCCACCGACCACCCGATGATGCCCGGTCCGCGCGCGGGCGCGGGCTTGTCCACGCACGCGGGCTGCTCTACCAGGTAGTGTCCGCTCGTGGCCGGTGCCACCTGGCGGCTCCAGCTCCGCTTCGTGCGTCCTAGCAGTAGGTCCTTTGCCATGATTTTCCTCGTGATTTCGCTAACTTAGCTCTGCCGTTGAAAAATTGTGTTTGACACCTGGTTCTTCGTGGCTCAGAATATGATCATGATGCCGAACAGAACGAAGGTCTCTCAGGTGGTGAACTCCGACTCCCTCATCACGTTCTTCCTCATCCTGGTGCTGCTGGTCTCGTTCGCGGGCCTGCTGCTCACCGGCTGCGGCGGCGACTCCGGGCCGGGGCTCACCGCGACCGATGCTGGCTACCCGAAGTGTGAGATCCCCTCTCCGACGGGTGATGCCCCATCGACGTTGTACGGAGTAGCTCGCGACACGCCGAATTACATCGTGGTCGCTGACGATGTCGAAGCAGCTTGCAACGAGACCAAGGTGTGGGAATCGCAGGAACAGGCGTCGTGGTTGACTGCCGTAAAAGGAGCTGACTGTTCGGACGCGGCTCATGACTTCAAGGGGACTAGTAACGTCTCTTGGTGTGTGAACCTGATACAGGCCAGCGAGCTGTCGACGGTCGATTCTTCGTCTAATTGTAGCGGTCTGCCATCGGACGGGTCCACCTGTCTGGCGAGCGTAGTAAACAATGCGGCTCTGTATCCTGTTCCATCCAATGAGACTTGTCGGGGCGGAGCGTCCACGACTGTCAATACCAACTCGCCGGTCTGTGTCATAGCCGCCGTGTCGATCGGAGCTTCGGTCAATCAGACGATGAATAGAAATTGGGCTATCTGCTCCCAGACGGGAGTCTTCTTGGGGTGGTCGTGCGGTAGTAACTAGCATCGCGAATTAGATACCGATCTCGCAGACGATCTTGAGCATGTTGACCTCGGCGCCGCTGGAAGTGATGCCGATGATGCTCTCGTTGCCGACGATCTCGATCTCCGGGGCCGTCGGGCCGCTGGCGATCTGGATGTAGTCGACCGGTCGGACGCCGTCGTGCAGGAGCACGGTCAGGGCGACGGTGTCCGGGAACCGCAGGATCTTCACGTTCTTCGTGTATGCAGGCAGCGCCCAGAAGGCGAAGTTCGAGTACCCACCGATCTCGGAAGCCGGAGGGGTGCCGACCGGGATGGTGGCCTGCGCGGGCGCGTTCGTCTCGGAGCTGAGGTAGCAGTTGAGCGTCTTGTAGATCCTGGAGCGGGCCTTGTTGAAGTAGTTCGCCATCGCCTTCACGAGCACTGGCTCGGCCGGGACGGTGAGGTTGCTGCCTCCGCTCGGGTTGTTGCAGACGACGGGCCCGCCCGGTCCCAGCACGGGGACGACCAGGTCGGGCCGAGGCGGAACGTGGATGTTGAGGTAATAGTAGTTGTACCACTGGGCGAGCGACATCGGCGGGTTGGTGCCGAGGATGGGGGCCAGCAGGAGGTTGTCGTAGCGCGCGTAGGCCCGCAGGACGCCGGTGGGCACGCTGACTATCACGGTGCCGTCCTGGGGCTCGATCGCGGACGCGGCCTGGTTGATCGAGCCGGCGAAGGGACCTACCACCAAGTCGAACTCCAGGCGCGTGAACTGCGCCCCGTTGCCGAACTCGATGATCCCCGTGACGGGGCCCGGGAAGCCGGGGTTCGGGTTGCTAGCTCCTTGCAGGATGCGCGAGACTGTGAAGATGACCGAGGTGGTCTGTCCCCTCTTCGACGCCCCGTCGAGGTTGAGTATGCGGGGCGCGTTGTTCTGGGGTAGTACTGTTCCTACACTCCACGTCGACGCGTCGGCCGGGTTCACTACCGCGCTCGCCTGCGGCTCCAGCACGGCGTTGTTACCGATGTTCAGATCGGCGTTCTCGAGCAGCGGTCCTTCCGAGTGGCCTTGCATGTGCGCCATGTATCTATCCTTCCTTGCTCACGATCCTGTAGCTCCCCGGCCGTTCGATCACGGACAGGCTCACGCGCACCGTGATCCTCACTTCGCCCTGGTTGTGTATCAGGACGCGGAGCGGGTCGGCGCTCGACACCGTCTCGCGGATCTCCCGGCCCGCGGAGTAGCTCGAGATCGGCTCGGGGCAGGCCGCTACTATGAAGTGCCCGCAGGCGATCTGCTCTACCACCGCGTCTGCCTCTCCCGGCTCGCACGCCAGCGTCAGCACGGGGTGCGACATGTTCTCGGACGGGGCAGTCACGACCTCGAGGCGGTCGCCGGCCTCCACCTGCACCTCCTGGCACTCGGTGCGCAGGCTCTCCCGCATGACCACGCGGGCCGTGTCGATCTCGTCTTGGTTCACCTGCCCCGTCCTCTCATGACTGCTATGTCCCGCTCCATCACGTCGATCGCGCCGGTGAGCTTGTCGAGCACCTCCTCCTGGCGGGTCAGCGCCTTGTCGATCCGCTTGAGGGTCTCGTTCACGGTCACCTTGTCCTCCGCTCCCGCCAGGGTCTGCCGGTTCCACTCCTCCCGCTCGACGAAGAAGGCCTTGCCGAGCCCACCCACGATCACGCCGATCCCGATCACGATCCCGAGCACGGTCGACAGCACTATCAGGAACGACCGGGGTCCGGTCGGTTCCCTCGAGTTTACCTCGACCGGGGGAGGAGTGACCTGGATCTCAGGCATGGTGAATGGAGGCATGCGCGGCTTTCTGCTTCTTCGTTGCCACCGCCCTGAAGTGCTTCTCTAGTGCAGGCTGCTTGAACTTGCGCGACAGTACCATCCCGTCGTTGGCCTCGTCGAGGGTCAAGTCCTGCTGGCTCTTGCCGGCCAGGAAGATCAGGCGCCGCTGCTCCCTGTTCTCCTTGCGGTCAGGCCTCGCCGCCGCGGCCCTGATCAGGCCGAACGTCAAGGCGGCGGCGAGCACGAGACCCCACATCGTTTCCTTACGTCTCTACCTTGACGCCCTTCTTCTGCAGGAAGGCGAGGAGAGTCTTGCCCGCCGACTGCTTCTGGGCGTCGCTCGCTCCCTTCTTGACGTGGACCGCGATGGCCGCGTTGAAGTCCGCCTTGGACATCTTCTTCGCCTTCACCGCGGCGACGACGTAGTCCTTGAAGGTCTTGTCCGCGCCCACGAAGGCGCCGGAGGACGAGGGAGCCGCGTCGATCCGCACTCCCTTGTCGGTGAGCAGAGTCAGGAGCTTGCTCGCCGCCACTTCCTTCGTCTCGTGGGTGTGCAGGCTGCGCAGCTGCGCCGCCCGGTTGAAGTCGTCCCGGCTGATGCGCTTCTTGGCGACGGCCTTGCCGACTATCTGCTTGAACGTGTCGGCGATCACGAACTTCGTGGCGTCGTCCGAGGCCATCGCCGGAGCCGTGGCCTGGTCCCGCGACCCGGAGCTGGTCTCGGGGGGTCGCTCCTGCGCCGTCCGCAGTCGGCTATGCGACTGACCGCGCTGCCTGTCCTTCTTGATGGCCAGGTCGACGGCGGCTTCGATCATCGCCGCGGTCTTGGCGTCCATCTCGGGCGGCTCGTCCGCGTCGCGGGCGCCGGTCGCCGTCGTGACGGCGGGCAGCTCGACGTCCACGGCCCCCTCGGGTCGCAGACTCTCCTTCGGGGTCGTGGTGGCGGGGACGGTCGGGGCAGTCGGCGAGGCGGCCGGGGCTGCCGGGGCAGCCGGAGCAGTCGTCGGCGCGGTCGCCGCGGGAGCCGCCGGAGCCGCCGCCGGCTTCTTCTCCTTGCGGTTGCTGGCCGCGAGCACGAGCGACGCGGTCGACGTGGCCGCGCTGATACCAGGCAGGATGATGCCGAGGTTGCGCTTGAAGGCCCCGAACGGAGACCAGCCCGTCTTGTCGCATCCGGCCGCCTGTGCGGCGGGGGCGGCGGGAGCGACGGGAGTAGCGGACCTCGAGGCCACGCCCTCGCGCCAGTTGGCGAGCGGGTCGCGCGTCGAGAAGGTCAGCGCCCGCAGGCTCTCCTTGGCCAGGGACGCGATCCCCGTGATAGGAGCCTGCGGCATCTCGGGCAGGGTCGACATCGGGGTCGTGGGGGGCGGCGGCGGCGAGAGTGCGGCTATCTGCGCGGCCAGCCTGGGCTTGCGCGCCCGCTCGGCGAGCCGCTCCGCGGTGACGGCCTCGGCCGCCGTGATGGTGCCCGCCTGGGCCTTCTCCACGGCCTCGGTCAGCTTCTTGTCGGCTTCCGTCTTCTCCGCGGCGGAGAGGGGCGGGTTCACCTTCTCCATGAACTCCTCGCGGGCCTTGGGCTTGGCGGCCATCGTCTGGGCGATGATCGCGGCGGCCGCGAGGGAGATGGCCGCTGCCGTCGCCTCCGGGGTCGGGTTGGGGGCCGTCGCGGCCTCGCTGATCTGGCGCGCGGTCTCCACCGCGGCCGGGTCCTTGGCCGCTACCCGCTCCTGGAGGTTGACGGCGTCCCGCATGGCGGGCGATATCTCCTGGCCCTCGTTGGCGTCTGCCAGGGTGTGGGTCGCCACCACCTTGCCCATGTCCTTGATCTTGTCCGGGTCGCCCGTCTTGGCCTCCTCGAAGCTCTCGTTGAACTCCTTCGTGGCCTGGGGGTTGCCGGCGTTCTTGGCCTGCACGAGCGCGGCGGTCTTCTGCAGCGACTCGGTGGCCGAGGGCGCCGCGGTCGCGGCCATCGCGAGCTTCCCGGCGGTCTCCTTGTCGCCCATCTCCTGGGCGATCTTGGCGCCGGCCGCGTACTCCTCCCGCGTCCCGGTCTTCGTGTTGTACTTGGCCTTCGCTTTCGCGAGCTGCGCCTGCTTCTTGGCCTGTGCCTTCTTCTTGGCGTGCTTCTTCGACGCGGCGGTGGCCGCTACAGCCACGGTCCCGGTGGCTATGGTGGTCTCCACCAGGTGAGCGGTCTCGAGGCGCTTCTTGGCCCGCTTGGCGTTCGGGTTGCCCGCCTTGGCGGCAGCGTTGATGATGCCGATCTGGCGGATAGCCACGGGGTCGTTCTTGTGCGCCCGGCGCACGAGCTTGCGGGCCTGCTTGAGGTTGTGCTGCTCGCGGGCGTTCGGGGCGACGGTGCGCACGTGGCGCGCGAGCTTCATGCCGGCGACGCTCTTCTTGGCCCCTCGGTCGCCCGCCTTGGCCAGGGCCACCTGGTGGTTCACGTACTTCCGGGCCTTCGGGTGTCCCTTGGCGGACGCCTGCTCGATCTTGGACAGCTTGTGCAGCTCGTGGGCGCGCTGGGCGCGGGCGAGCTTGTTGGCCATCGCGGCCTCCATCCTCTTCTGGGCCGCTATCACCTTGAGCTTGCGGGCGCGCGCGGCGAGCTGCCGCTCGTGCTTCTTGTGCGCCGCCAGCTGCGCCCTCTCCTTGGCCTTCTGGGCGTGCATCCCGGCGTAGACCGCGCGCAGGTCGCGCGTGGCCTGCTTGTCGCCCTTCTGGGACCTCGCCATCATGTTCTTGAGGGAAGCCTTCGCCTTCGGGTTTCCCGCGTGCAGCTTCTTGTAGAACTTCGCGCCGGCCCGGATCTTCATGCCGGTCGCGTTCTTCTGCTTCGCCGCCTTGAGGATCTTCTTGTCCCGGGTCCCCACCACGTCGCTCTCCCACTCGCCCACGAACGCGCCCGAGCTGTCCTGGTCGGAGTCGTCGGAGTCGTCCTGCGACTTCAGGGCCTGCGAGGGGTCGGCCGTGAACTCGGCCGTCTTCATGGCAGCCTGCTTCTGCAGGGCCTCCGCGTCGGCGGCGTCCGCCTCGGCCTGGGCAGCGTCGGCGATGGCCTGCTGCGCGCGCAGCTCCGCCTCGGTCTGGGCGTCGGCAGCGGCAGCCCGCGCCTCGGCCGCCTTCTGGCGCTGCGCCGCGGCCCGCATCTGGGCCAGGCGCACCTGCTCGGGGTTCGAGCCGCCCCCGCCTCCGCCGAACGCCTTGTGTCCGGCCCACTGCGTGCCCTTGTAGAGGCCGTACGCGGGTGCCCAGACGGGAGCGGTGGCGTACTTGAAGACGGTGCCGAACGAGAGGCCGACGTAGTCGCCTCCCGAGATCATGCCCGTCTCCTTGAGGCGCTTGAGTCCGTAGATGGCGCGCGGGTTGCCCGCCTTCGCCAGGCTCTGCACGGCCTGCAGCATCTTCGCCTCGGCCGGGGTCATGGCAGCGGCGGCCGCCGCTCCCATGATGCTCTGCTGGAGCTGCTTGGCCCTGGACAGGTGCTGGTAGGCGCGGCCGGACACGTGCGCGCCGACGACGCCGCGCAGCTTCTTGCTCTCCGCTCCCAGGGCGACTATCGCCTTCTCGTGCTCGGGCGAGAGGGGCCGGTCGGGGCTCACCTGGCGGCTGAGCGCGACCGCGGCCTTGCCGCAGACGAGGTTACGCTGCCGCGCGGCCCGGACGTCTCCCGCGAGGCACGCGCCGACGAAGGCGCCGTGGACGGCGGACAGGTAGGGAGGAGTCTTCTCCCAGATGTCGCCGTGCACGACCTTCACCTGCTGCAGCACGTCGGCGATCTGCTTGGCCTCGGTGAGCTGGTCAGGCGAGAGTGCCTTACCGGCCTGGATGGTCGCGTAGATGGCGTTCGCCTGCTTGCGCTTGCCGGCCTTGTCGAGGGCGTTCTGGATGACGACGGAGATGGCGGTGGGCTTCTCGTGTCCCATGGAGTCGGAGGCGGGTACCACCTCGGCGGGACCCGCGGCGCGGGCCTCCTTCACGCACCGCCGGACCTCGCCGGCGAGGGAGGACTCGATCTCCTTGAGCTGCTTCTCCGTCGCGACTGCCTGGTCCTTGGCCTGCTGGACCGCGTCCGCGGCCGCCCTGGCCTTCTCGGCCTGGTCGAGCACCACCTGGCGCTTCTCGAGCTTCTTGCGCAGCTCCGCGTTCTCGCTCCACGAGGCTCTCTCCTTGTCCTCGAGCCCCCGCTCCTCGCTCGACTTGAACGCGTAGCGGAAGGGGTTGAGCTTGTAGAGCCAGTCGCCCAGGACGTCGTGCTGGGTGCGCACGCCGTGGATCTTGGTCACGCCCGCCGTCATCAGGGTCGCGTAGACCTGCTTGGCGGTCGGGTTGCCTGCTTTCGCCAGGCGGGCGACGATCGCGAACTCTCCGGGCTGGAGCGGGTAGCCGCTGCGCAGCTTCTTCACGGCGACGGCCATCATCTGGTCTTCCTTGGACGACCCGGCGCCGATGCCGGAGATCTTGGTCACCCCGCCGGTGAGCAGCATCGCGTAGACCTTCTTGGCCGTCGGGTTGCCGTTCTTGGCCAGCCGACCCACCAGGGCGAACTCCCCCGGGGTGAGGGGATACCCGCTGCGCAGCTTCTTGACCGCGATGATCATCATCTGGTCATCCTTGGACGTCGCGGGCTGCGCGGCTCCTGTGCGGGCAAAGATCTCTTTCACCACGGCGCCGAGGGAGTCCTCGCCCATGATGCCGGTGTTGATGTTTCCTTGAGAACCGTCAGGCGAACCGTAGGGCATGGGACCTCCGTAGGGACCGCCTCCTCCCGGAGGCATCATGGAAGGGTCTGCGACCCCACCGTCAGGCGGACCACCAGGGCCTCCGCCGGGATACATCGAGCCGTCAGGCGGGCCGCCGGGGCCGCCGGGGCCGCCCGGGCCACCGGGAGGCATGGATCCGTCTGGCATGCCGCCTCCCTGCCCCTGGGGCAGGGGCTGGCCGTCGGGGCCGAGCATCTGGCCCGGGTCGCCGTCGGGACCGGTCGCCGACCGGGCTCCCGAGGTGTTGTTGATGACCACCTGGCTCCTGCCGAAAAACCACGAGATGGGGTTCCACCAGGTACCCATGACGTCAGACCCGCAGATCTCCGCGCCGAGCACGTCGGCCCCGCTCATGACGTATGAGGTGGGCATCCCGCCCGCCTTGATCTGGGCGACGGCCCAGGGCTTGGACTGAGTCTGGTAGTAGACCATCGACTGCACGGGGTTCCCCGCGGCCTGGTCCTGGTTCGCCAAAAAATTCGCGTGCTCCACCACCAGCTTGTTGTAGAGGTTGTGCACGATCTTGGCCTTCTGGGCGTCGCGTCCCGGGACGAACCGCATGGCCTCGCGCGCCGCGAAGCGCGCGGCCGACATCGGGGCGCTGGCCACCCGCCCGAGGCCGCGGCGCAACCCGCTCCCGAGGTGTCTCAGGGAGTGGAAGCCGAAGCCGACGTCAGAGTCGCGTCCCACGCGTTCCAGTTTTTCTTCGTGTGTCATGCTCTCTCCGTAGCTAGCGTCGTCGAGGACCTCGTCCATGGCGTGACGCCCGGCCTTCGACTTGTCGATTATCCAGTCGTTCTGTTCTGCATCATCCACCCGGGTCATCCCCTCTAGCCCGGGCGTGTCGGCGAGTATCTCCGCCTCGTCCGCGGACAGGGGCCTCATCGTGTCGAGCGTCCGCTGCGCCTCCCCGGGGGACAGGTCGTCTTCCAGCGCCTCGAGGGCGTCGTTGTCCTCCGTGTCCTCGGTCGCGATGTCGGCGTCCTCCGGGGCGAACACGGGCATGAGACCGTCGTCGCTGACGGGAGACTCCGGATCCGGGTCCATGGCGGTGACGGAGAAGCTGTCGCCCACCAGGTCTCGGAATAGTTTCTGCGATCTCTTCATGACGCCCGCGGGTGCTAGGACGGTAGGGTGATCCGGCCGGGACGCGCTCCGGGTAGGTAGAGCGCGAGCCCCGCCGCCGACATGTCCTTGTCGACCGACTTCTTGGCCGCGTGGAAGTGCCTGGTCGTGGGCTTGCGCCCGCCGGCCGCCTTGACCGCGCGGCTGAGTATCGCGGCCCGGTACGCGGTGTTCGGCACGAGGGAGGTCTCAGGGACGTCGTCGCCGCTGAGGTCGCTCAGGCTGAACGACTGGTAGTCGCGGAACACCCCACTCTGCTCGAGCACCGCGAGCGCCCGCTTGGCCTTCGGGTCGCCCTTGCGGGCCTGCTTCTGCAGCTTGGCGACGTTCTTGCGGACGACGATCATCTTCTTGAGGGCGGCCTTGTTGCCCATGTCGGCCGCCACCTTGGTGGCCGCTATGTCGGCCAGCTTGTCCATCTCGGCTTCCGTGAGCTGGATGGTGGCGACGCCCTCCTGGGGCATCTCAGGGGGGATCATCGTGGACCTGGCACCGCAGCCGCGGGACCAGTTGCGGCGGGTCTTGCCGAGCAGTATGTCGTATGCCATGTGCGTCTCTCCGGGGGTCGTGGGGGTCGCGGGGTCTCAGGACACCTTGATCTTGCGCTTGGCCAAGAAGTCGAGCATCTTGGCGCCCACCGCGAGCTTCTCGTCCTTGGTCGCCTGCGGGCCGGCGTAGAGCGCTACCGCCTTGTTGAAGTCATCCTTGGACATCTTCTTCGAGTCGCCGGCAGCGTCGAGCAGCTTGCGCGCGGCCTGGTGCCCGGTCACCGCGGGATCCTGAGCGTCCGAGCTGCCCATGACGGTGACCTGGTGCGAGGTCAGGAATGTTTGCAGCGTAGCCGGGTTCGCCCCCGCCGCCGCCGCCTGGTCGAAGGACGCCTTGCTCATCTGGCGCGAGGCGAGGGCCGCGTTGACGATGGGGCGGACCGCCTCCATCTTGGCGCGGGTCTTGTGGTGATGGCGGCCGTGACCCATGCTGGTGTCGCAGCCGGCGATGGTCACGCCGTTCCGGGTGAGGTTCTCGCGCGTGATCGCCTCGAGCGTGCTCGGGTTGGTCGACGGTCCGAGCTGCCTGGCGAGGGCCTGGACGCTGTTCTCCAGGTCGGCATGGCTGATCCGCTTCGACTTCTTGGCCTCGTCCATGTACTGGCGGAAGGTCTTGTCTTCCCCCTGGACCGCTGCCTTGGGCTTGCGAGCCTCGATGGCGGCGGCGAGTCCGGGCGAGAGCGCCTCGTCGATGGCGGACAGGTCCGCCTTGCGAGCCTCGTCCTTCTTCGTCTCGGGACCCTGGACGTAGGCCCAGTGGGAGTTGTAGCCGCTGGAGTCGATGCCTCCGCGACGGGCGAGCGCCCGCAGCTCTGCCCCACCCTCCTCGCGTGCCAAATGCTCCTCCTCCGGACTGACGAAAGCCCCGGAGTCGGAGCCCAAGATCTCTTCTCGGCCCAAGATCTCCTCACGTCCCAAGATCTCTTCGCGTCCCAAGATCTCTTCGCGGCCCAAGATCTCTTCGCGGCCCAAGATCTCTTCACGTCCTACCAGTTCTTGTCGTCCTATTAGCTGGGGCATCGTCTGTTCTCCGTCGGGGTTTTTCAGAACTTGATCATCGTGATGAGTGCCCTGCCGAGTCCGCGCCACCTGCCCGTCCTCGAGGCCGAGGGCGGCGGGTTGTCCACGTAGCATCGGCTCTGGCACGCCTTGAGCGACGTCATGATCGTCGTCATCTTCTGGTCCAGCGCGGTGATCATCTCCTTGAGCTCTCGGTATTCTTGTGAGTCCACTCGGGTCTCTCCAAACTTCAGAAGAGGCCGTTCGCTTTCTCGAAGTTGTGCGTCGTCGCTCTGAACTTCTCGCGCACGGCGGGGTCACGCACCCAGGATGCTACGCCATCTTCGCCGGCGAGGTGCCCTACGGCGAGGAGGCCTGAGAGAGAAGCCCTGGCTCCGCCCACCGGAGTCCCGACCATGCCCGCGACCTTCGGGACCATGCGACGCATCGAGCGCGAGAAGGCCTCGTACTGCGCCGGGGTCGACTCGAGGAACTTCTGCTGAGTCAGGGGCGGTACCCACTCCCCGGCCCACACGCCCGCCTCCGACCCGACGGTCGTCTTGCGCGCGCCCTTCATGAAGCCGACGTCGGACAGGCGCCTGGCGTTCATGCCGAACATGCCGACGCGCCCGCGCGGGGCGACCGTCTTCTTGGGCGCCACGACCATCAGCGCCACGAACTTCTCCCACGCGAAGATGGGCACGCCGCGGACGGGGGCGCTCTTCTGCGGAGCTCTCATGGACATGCCCTTACGGGACACCCCGAGGGCGTAGCCGCCGAGGGCCGCGGGCAGGAGGAGGAGGGGCGTCATACGTACACGTCTTTGGGGGCGCCCGTGCCGTAGGTCTGGCCGACGACGTTGTTCTGCGTGACGTTGGCTACCTTGGCGTTCTGGGGCGAGTAGGTTCCGGCGTTGGTCACGCCCGGCTCCACGATCTCGCCCGGCATGTTCGACGCGGTCTTTGAGGTGGCGGAGTTCTGCGAGGGGCCGACCTCTACTGCCTGGTCAACCGAGAGAGGTTCGACGAGTCCCTCGGCGTCCGCGCTGACCAGCGGGCCGGGGTTCGAGGAGGGCCCCACCTCGACGGCCTGGTCGACAGAGGTCTCCCCGTCGCCCTGGTCGGCCACGTTGACGAGCGGGCCGGGGTTGGACGACGGTCCCACCGTCTGGCTGTTGGCAGGCTGGCCGCCCTTGTTGGCCGCGCTGACGAGGGGGCCGGGGTTCGACGACGGGCCGACTTCCACGGTCTGGTCCACGGACAGGGGGCCGTCGCCCTGGTCGGCGACGTTCACGGTGGGTCCGGAGTTCGAGGACTGCGACATGTAGGTTCCCTTTTGCAGCGTTTCGGCCTTGGAGGCTCGCTTCGGCGTGGGAACCTCGCGCTGTCCTCTCTGCTGGTGACTCTGGAGGGGGAGAGGAGGACGCTGGGGCCGCTTGGGCTAGTCGGAGACTAGGTTAGGGCGCTTCTGCCGGCTCGTCAAGTTTTTCACGAAAACGGTGCTTTCCTTCCGGACCTCGCCTCCGATATAGTGCGCATCGTGAGCTACGACCTGGCCATGAGGCGTCAGCTGCGGCGCGACTGGAGCATCGCCCCGAGCATGAGCTTTCCCGCGGATCGGGCGCGGGAGGACGCCAGCGCAGCTCCCTCTTCTCCCGCGGCCGAGGCGGTCGTCAAGAAGGCCTCGGAGACGATGCCCGGACTAACCGACTTCGTCCGGAAGTACCAGCCCGACTACTCGCACCACGTCTTCTCATTAACAGCGAAGTTCTGAAGAGGAGGACCCCGATGAAGATCAACTGGGCAAAAATGCGGCACATGGCGTACGTCTCGCTCGGTCTCATGGCCGCCTTCGCCGGGGTCGTCTACCAGGGGAGCCTGGCCTCGGACCCGGTCGCGCCCGGCGTGACGTTCGGAGTCCTGGCCGGCCTCGTGCTGGTGCTATGGTCGCGCTGGCAGGTCATAAACGGGACGGCCAGCCAGGGCGACGTGGCCACCACACAGAGGATCTTCCATTCCGTCGCGGCAGCAGCCGGCCTCGCAGTCCCCGTCGTCGTGATGTTCTCGTCGAGGTACGCGCCGGGCAGCAAGGCGTTCATAGCTGCCGGCTACCTGTCGACCTTCCTGGGCGATCTGACCAAGGCCGCTGGCGAGGCACCCGTCCTCTCGTCCAGGGCAGCCAAGGTGGCGGCGGTCGTCCTGTTCGTCGCTTTCCCGCTGCTCACGCCCGCGAGGGCCAGCGCCCTGGGCCTCTCCTCCTTCGGCGGCTGCTGGGACCTCCCGGGAGGACAGATCGCCTGCACGAGGGTGTCCGGCGCGGCGTTCCTGGGCCAGTACGACGCCACCACGGGGAAGTTCGGGGGAGGCCTCACCCCCGGGGCCGGGTACGGGTTCTCCCTGACGTCTGGCGACCCGACGAAGTCCTGGCTCGAGGGGGCCATGGACGTGTACCTCGCGGCGCAGTTCGGCCAGACTTCCGCCACTGACGGGACCCCGATACCGAACAACGTCACTCTCATGGGGGTGCTCTCCTTCGCCGACTACATGAGGGTCGGCTTCGGTCCCACCTGGATAGAGCAGCCGTCCGGACCGGCGAAGGCCCACTACATCATCTACTTCGGCCTCGGGTCGAGCTTCGGCGAGGAGACCAACAAGACGAGCCTGGCGGCACGGCGCAAGCTCAAGGCGATCGCGATAGGCCCGATGCAGCCCAACTCCTAGGAGGAATGGCCCATGAGCAACGTGTATGACCTGCCCGAGATCGACGTGGCCGCCAACACGGCGGCATGTATTATCTCCCTCCCGGTGAGCCCCGGGAAGGCGTTTTACCCGGAGTGGGTCATCGTGCCGGACGACGTAGCCGAGCAGTTCATGATCGACGACGTCAAGGTGGGGAGGAACTCCCAGATGGTGGCGAGCGCCAGCTTCCCGGCCACGCTGTTCGCCGAGTCGGCGGCTCCGGATCGACTGGGGTGCGACCACATCCAGGGCGACCGCCGGCTCGTGCTGCAGGTCACCAACGTGAGCGACCGGGCGGCGAGGTGGAGGGGCAAGGTCGCGGGCCGTCACGAACCCTCGCCGGACAACGTGACGCCCAGGGGAGTGATCCTGGGGTTCGGCCAGACGGAGATCCCGGCGGGGAGTCCCGCGCAGCTGTCGGTGCAGACTCAGGTGCAGATGCGCCCGCGCCGGCTCCACGTGCCGCGGTACCTCCTCGAGGTGTTCTCGGTGGACGGGCTCTACGTGGGGCCCTACCTCGACCTGCCCCAGGGGTCCAAGGCGCGGCCGAGCGCGCTCACCCGCGAGAACCTCCTCGACCGCGGGCAGGTCGCGTTCGAGCCCTGCGACCTGGTGGGGATAAGCTCCTTCGTCGCGGTGTCTGTCACGAACAAGACGCAGAGACCTCTCACGTTCACGGCGGCCCTCGTGGCCGACATGTGCCAGTAAGAAAGGAAGACGACCCATGGGCAACCTAGTCCAGTTCCGCACCAAGACCGGGCAGCTGATCGGCCACCCCGTGCACAGCTACGGCTACAAGCGCGACCCCGGCGTCCACGGGAAGAACGGCTTCTACGAGCTGTTCGAGCGCCACCCGGCCTCCAAGATCGGCGCGGGGTCGCTGCCCGACCTGGCGCTGCTCATCAAGTGGGCTCCCGGCATCTGGAACCAGGACAAGACCTCGAGCTGCACGGGGCACGCCTTCGCGTGCTCCGAGACCACTACGCTGGGGGCACTCGGCCACCCGCTGGCGACTCCGGTGCTGCCCCGCGTGCGGTACGCCCTCGGCCGGGCGGTCGACCGGACGAACCCGTCGCAGCCGCTCGTCGACGAGGGGGCCCAGCCTAACTCCCTCGTGCGCGCGGCCGCGCTCTGGGGCGTGGTGCTCGAGGGGGAGGACACCGACCCGACCACGTCGCCGGCGTACGAGCAGTACCTCGACGCCCACGTCAACGACGACCCGAAGCTCGGCGAGCTGGAGGCCGGCAACAAGCGCATCATAGTTGGGTACAACGCCATCGCCGACGACGACCCGGCCAAGGCCACCAAGGTGATGCAGAGCCTCGCGGGCAACTGCGCGGTCCCGGTCGCGGTCGACGCGGGCAACGACACCTTCCAGAGCTACGACGGCACGACCGTGCTCGACTACTGCGGCGCCGACCCCGACCACATGAACTGCCTCGTCGGGTACGGGCTCGTCCGCGCCCTGCGCGCCCTCGGCCTCCTGCCGCCCAAGATGCCGACGATGAGCGACGACGACCCGCTCTTCTTCGACCAGAACTCGTGGAGCACCGCCTGGGGCCTGCAGGGCAGGGCAGTCTGCACGCAGGCGTTCGTGCAGCAGGGCTGCTTCTCGACCCTAGCGGCCAACATCCGCGTCCAGGGGTGAGTCGACGTGTTCTCCCGCCTCGGCTCGCGGTCGGCACCCCGGTCGCGCGCCGGAGGGGGCGTCCCACGATCTGGTACCAGGTCGTCCACCCCTGCAGGACCGTGGCTGCTCGGTTGACCAATTCCACAACACGCTCAGGAGTATTCAGATGAGAACCTCGTTCACCTCGCGTTACCTGCTCGCCTCTTTCTTCGCGGCCTTGCTCTGCATGGGATCCGGCACCTGCTCGCACACGGACGTCGTCCCGACCCCCGTCCCGTCCCAGGTCGACGGCGGCGCCGCGGCACCGACCGACGGCGGAGCTGTCCCCGCCGGCGTCGACGGGGGCTCGGCTCCTACCAGCGTCTACGAGCAGGCCTGCTCCAACATGGTCAGCCTCGAGTGCTCGGAGGGCTCGGCCGGCAACTGCGTCTCCGTCCTGGAGTCCGCGTCTGCCCAGGGGATCACGCCGATCAGCGTGCCGTGCGTGGCGACCGCGACGTCTCCCGCCGCGGTGCGGTCCTGCGGGGCGATCGCCTGCACGATAGAGGTCGGGGCGACCCTGGCCCCGAGCTGCGTAAACGCCTGCGCTATGGTCAAGAAGTTCGAGTGTCGCGAAGCACCCGCCTGCCTCGCCGAGTGCAACAAGGCGATCGCCGGGAAGGTGGTCGACCTGAAGCTGGCGTGCCTGGTGAAGGCCAAGACGAAGGCGCAGCTTCAGTCCTGCGGCAGCGTAGCCTGCCGGTGAGGATGTTCTTGAGAAGTTGCTGTCCTGACTACTCCCCAAAGTTTCCACTTGACCTCCACGTGATCCGCGGGATCCCGGCCATGACCCCGCCCTCCGTGCACGACTACCTGGCCGGCCTGGGTCGCGCCTGGCGGGGGCGCGGGGTGGCGGTCGAGGTCGGCTGCTGGCTCGGCGCCACGTCGCTCTCCCTGCTCACGGGTTTGGACGAGGTCGGCTACGATCTGCCCTACCACGCGTACGACCGCTGGCGCGCCAGCTCGGAGGAGGTCGTTAAGGCGCGGCGCTGCGGGCTCGAGCTCGCGGAGGGACAGGACCTGCTCCCGCTCTACCTGGCCAACGTCGGGGCCCACTCCGCCAGCGTCGTCGCTCACCAGCAGGATCTAGGCGCCGACTTCTCGTTCGAGTTTCCCGACCCGGTAGAGATCTGCGTCCTCGACGCCCCCAAGACGGACCCGCTCTTCACGAGCGCGATGGACTCGCTCCTGTCGCGCGCGGTGCCAGGAGTGACCGTGGTCGGGCTCCTGGACTACTACCTGTACGAGCGGCGGCCCGGGAGGCACGACCTCCTGGCGCCGGTCGACTACATGCGAAGACGCGCCGGCCAGTTCGAGCGAGTGTCGGATCGGCTGGAGGGGTCGACTGCGGCCTTCTTTCGGTGTCGCTGAAATTTTGGTGAGGAGGAACCGTACTACCATGCGCCCGATGTCCGAGATGAGAGTCGTCACGGTGGACGTGACGACCCGGTGCTTTAAGCAGTGCTCCGGCTGCACGAGGCTCGTCGGGCACGTCCCGGTGAGGGACATGGATCTCGACACGTTCCGGGCGGCGGTAGACTCCCTGGAGGGCCACCCCGGCCTGATAGGGGTGATCGGGGGCGAGCCCCTCCTGTGGCCCCACCTCGAGGCCGCCACAGACTACCTGGTGGAGCGGACGGGAGGTCCGGACGAGGTCGCGTCTTCGAGCAGGCTCGCGCTCTTGGCCAAGCCCGTGTCGCGCTTGACTGACTTCCTGATCGCCAACTACGGAGACGTCAAGGTCAAGCGCGGCATCTTCACGTCGCTGCCCCCTAGTACGATCCGCCACTGGGAGAAGATACTCGACTCCTACCAGTACGTCGGCTTCAACACCCACGAGAACGCCGGCCTGCACCAGCAGATCCTGGTGGCGGGCGGCGAGCTGCCGGTCTCCGAGAAAGTTCGTTACGATATGATCCAGGACTGCTGGGTGAACAAGTTCTGGTCCTGCGGCATCACGCCCCAGGGCTGCTGGCCGTGCGAGGTCATGGGCTCCCTGGCCCACGCATTCGACGGTCCCGGGCCGAAGCAGGGCTGGCCCATCGAGAAGGACTGGTGGAGGCGGCCCCCGGAAGACTGGGGTGACATGCTCAAGTGGTGCGAGATCTGCGGCGCGGCCATGGACGTGCCGCGCTTGCCGTCGACCTCGGACAGGGAGATCGTCTCGCCGGCCAACTACGAGCGGCTCCGCGGGATCGGCAGCCGGAAGGTCGCCCGGGGGGTCGTGGAGGTGATGGACGTCGCCTCCTACGACGCTGTCAAGTACAAGGCGACCAAGCACCTCGAGTGGTACCTGCCGTCCGCCGCCGAAGGGGTGGCCGACAAGACGACCCGGATCGGGTCCACAGCCAACAACCTGAGACCGCGCAAGCTCGAGTGCGTGATGGTCTGCGTGGGGTACTCCGACCTACTCGCGCTGACCCTGCCGTGGAACGTGCGGCACTGGGATACTGTCGTCGTCGTCACGGGTCCCGACGACGCGCAGACCGCGGAGGTAGCCGCGCGGCACGGGGCCCGCGTCGTGGTCAGCGACAGCTACCTGCTGAGGGGCGCCAGGTTCAACAAGGGGGCCATGCTCAACGCCGGGGTGGCAGCGCTCGACTACGACGGCTGGGCGATGTTCGTCGACGCCGACATCCTCCTGCCGCCTAACTTCAGGGAGACTTTCGCCCGTCACGTGTGGAACCCGGGCGTCCTCTATTACGCGACTCGCCTGCACACCCCGTCTGCGTCTCCCCTCAAGTGGGTAGCAGAGTACAAGAAGAACCCCGCCCTCGCCCGCTCCCTGCCCGTCGTCAACTCCGCGTCCAACCGGATGCCCTGGGGCTACTGCCAGCTGTTCCACCCCGCGGCCCGCGCCTTGAGGGGACTCGGGAGGAACATCTACTCAGACGCCTTCTCCACGGCGGCCGGCGTGGACAACCACTTCGCCAAGCAGTGGCCGGACCACAAGAGGCACCTGACCGACTTCAGGGTGATCCACATAGACCACGGCACCGAGACCGTGAACTGGAGCGGCCGCCAGTCCGCGCCCCTCGGCGCGGAGCCACTCACCGGAGTGATCGCCAGTGATGGTTGGATCCCCGTGGGCTGGCTTGACGAGCGCGGGTATAACCCCGTCTTCCCGATCGCTCCGGGAGGCTTCTTGAAGCTGATCCGGTGTGATACTGGGGAGAGCGTCGTAGTGGCGAACGACCGCTCGGCCGGCCTCCTGCCGGACTCGGCGTTCGGCGCGGACGCGTCGGGTGTCGGTACGATCACGGGGGGATCCGCGAGCAGGGCTGAGCACGCGTACCACTGGGGGATCGTGGCTCCGCGGCACAGGATAGAGGGTCCCTGCGCGGGGGGCAGGGTGGTCGTGCGAGAGCGGGGCTCCGAGTCGTACTCGGGCTGGGGACTGGGCCACGTGCTGCCCGACGCGGATCGTCAGGGGTACGCCTGGGACGGGGCCGCGATAGGCGCGACCAAGTTCGAGGTGTTTCGGAAGACGACGCTGTCGCCGGACGACGTGTCGGTGCTATCGTGAAGGCCGCCATGCGAGGTCGAGACGTGAGCCTCAAGTACGTGAAGCTGCCCGAGGCGGAGGCTGTCGGCGACGCTCCCTCCCTGTCCCTGCACCTGCTCGTCGAGGGGGAGAGAGGATCGCTGCTCGGGCTGCTAGAGAGGGTACTGCCGCGCGTCTCCGAGGTGCGAGCTGTCGTGGTCGGGCAGGAGGGCGCAGTCGTGGCGTCTCTGCTGTCCTCCGCCCAGCTGCCTCTCGGCCACGACGTCCAGGAGGTGTCGGCCGCCTCGCACCCCTGGTTCTACGTCGACGACGTCGCGGAGACCTACCAGGTCGGGCGCCCACTTGATGGAGAAGTTTTTATGGGGCCGTTCACGGGCGGGCCCTTGCTCGCCGACCGGGCGGGGCTGCGCAACATGTCCTGGGAGTCGTCTTGCGCGTGGCGACTGGCGCTCGGCGCCCGCGAGATGATCGCGGATCCCTCGGCGCTCCTGCCCCTGCTCACGGTGCTGGATCGCATGGGCGTCGACCTGGCGAGGATCCACCACCACGTCATGGACCACGAGGGCAGGAGGACGATGGCCTCGATCCGGGGACTGCTCGGCCGGGAGGTAGACGACGTCTTCTGGGAGGGAGGCGCGCTCGAGGATCTCAGGTTATCCGGACGCACGAGCGAGGTCCTGCTCGATGACGTCCTCGAGGTCGTCGAGTCCCCGCTCGACCCGGGAGGAGACCCCGGATCGCGCTTCAAGGTCCTCTACCACGAGGCCAGGCGATGCGGGTGGGACGTGCCGCTCCGGCACCTGGCCCTGCTCGTGAAGGAGAGCAGGGGGAGGATGCCGCTCGGCTGGGTGCGGGGGTCCTTGGTGCCCGCCTACGTGCAGAAGTCACTGGACGCGGAGGAGAAGGCCTGGGTGCTGTTCCTCTTGGGAGAGGCCGAGGAGGGGGCCGACGAGCACGCCGCAGCCTGCAAGACTTACGACGAGGCCCTCGCGCTATATCCGTCGGCCGGGGCCGCGTTCGCGCTGTGCAGGGTGGCCTTCTTCCGCGGGTCGTGGGACCAGTGCGCTGCCGCCTACCAGCTCGGGCTCGCTAACTTGAAGCAGGTGCAGACGCTGGAGTGGGACATCGCGGAGGTGGACAGGGTCAAGGTGCTGGTGGCGCAGGCCCTCTCGCAGCTCGGCAGGCTCGACGAGGCCAGGGAGGTAGCGCATCTAGCCCTCGCCGCCTTCCCGCGCAGTCAGGGACTGAGGCTGTTCGTCGAGAAGCTGGGATGATCCCCAAGCTGATACACCAGATCTGGCTCGGCGAGCAGCCGATGCACCCGGTGCTGGCCGAGTGCACGAGGAGGTGGGCGGCCCTCCACCCCGGGTGGGACGTGATCCTGTGGTCGGACCCCACGGGACTATCGAGCGTCGGGAGCAGCATGAGATCTCGAGTGGACGCGGGTCCCGAGTACGCCGCGCTGCTCGCCAGGGCGTGCCACCTCTCGCAGCGGTCCAACATCTGGCGGTACTTGATCACGTCGCTCTACGGGGGCGTCTACGCGGACACCGATGTGGAACCCTTGAGGCCCGTCGACGACCTCGTTTCGTGGGGGCGCGCGGCCTTCGCGGCCCGGCGCAGCCTGCCCGACGGCCTCCCTGCCGTCTACGAGTGCGCGTTCTACGGGGCCGAGCTCGGACACCCGTGGGTAGAGCAGCTGGCGGCCGACCTGCACACTCGCGACCCCGCGGTCCCCCTGTCGATGGGGGTGGACTACTTCACCCAGGTCACGGCTGAGCACCCCGGCGTGACGATACTGCCTAGGGACCTGGCGCTGTTCCAACCTCCCGACGACTGGGAGGCGGCTAAGCTCAAGGGGGAGGTTCCCGCGCTCTGCGACGCCGCGCGGCTGCCTCCTGCCGGCGCGTACGTCAAGCACCACTGGTCGTCGAACTGGTTTCCTCCTAGCTTCCAGCAGCTGCCGCGGTCTTGAGGACCTACTTCTGGGCGGGTCTGAAGCCGGTCGGGTACCAGGACGACGACCAGTGGTGCTTGGCCACCGCCTCCGGTCCCGCGACGCCGTTGTCTTCTGGAGAATCGGGCACCTTGGCCTCGCGCTTGTACTTGGCCCAGTCGTCGGCGCTGCCCTGGCCCGGGGGCCGGGACAGGACGTGTCTGCTGGTCAGCAGCGCGACCTCGGGGTGCCGCAGGGTCGTGCGGGTGAAGTACTCGGTCCCCATGCTGAGGGTCTGGGTCGGGTCGCGGTCCCGCAGGCCGGTGACGAGCTCCCCGGTCCACGGGTGGTCGGGCGCGGCGCCGAAGAAGGCGCACTCGCACCAGGCGTAGGAGACCTGGCGCAGGACGGTGCAAGCGCAGTACTCGTTGAGCAGGCCGCCGAGCGGTCGGAGGGGTTCTACATCGGTGTCCGCGTAGAGCCCCCCGAGCCGGCGGATCAGCTCGTAGCGCCAGATATTAGACCGCTGCGAGAGGTGGCAGGCTTTCTCCATGAGGTCGGCGAGGGAGGTCGGCAGGACGATCCGATCTCCCTCCCGACGGAGGACGAGCTTGTCGGCCGGGTCGTCCTCCCACAGGAAGACGTCCCAGTCCGGGTTGAGCACCTTCCACCGGGCGTGCCAGTCCCTCATGAGGGGGTGCATGGGGCCGCCGCCCAGCCAGATCTGGTGCACCACTCGAGGTATAGCGCTCATCTCGGAGAGCGAGGAGGTTCTTGAGAAGTTGCTGTCCTGACTACTCCCCAAAGTCTTACTTGACCTACGGGGTCGGGATCTTGTTGCTCGCGACGAGGCTCTGCACGAGCGCGCTCACGGACGCCGCCACGGCGGCCGCGTTCTTGAGGGTCGCGCTGTCGAGCGTCCCCACCGCCGTGCCGTTCAGCTCGACCGAGCCGGTCTTGGCGAGCACCCGCAGGTGGTTCACCGAGCCCGGGACGGTGCTCGGCTGGCGGGTCTTGCCGGCAGCGGCCTTCGTGTCGTCCTGCCAGGCGACGGTCACGCCGATCACCTGGCCGTCGGGCGAGATGGAGAGGCCGCGGAACTGGGCGCTGTAGTTCTTCACGACTTGAGTCACGGGGTACCTCCGAGAATTGGGATTGTTGATCAGAGATCCTTGGGCAGCTCGACGAACGGCCCGAGCAGCGCCAGGTCGAGCGGCGTGAGGTCGGTGCCGTCGACCGCGGTGGTGGGGAGGGGACTGATGGCGAGCTCGCACTCCACGGCGTCGAGGGCCCTCTTCTCCGCCAGGTACTCTTCGTTGTGCTCGGGCTTGATGCTCCAGGAGACGGAGTCGTTCGTCTTGGTCTCCGTGCCGAACTTCTTCCCCAGCTCGACCAGCGACTTGACGTACGCGCCGAGCTGGTCGTTTATGGCCTTGGTAAGTCGCATCACGCGGAACTTGTCGACGGTGGACAGCCTGCTCGCCGTCATGAGCTTCGAGAGGGGGCCGGGGCGGCCCGGGAAGTCCCGGAGCTTGTCGAGGTCGCCGTACGTGCACTTGAGTGGCATGGCGCGGATCCTACTCGCGTGAAAACGTCCTTGTCAACACCCCTCAGCCCCTGCCTCCCCACGGGGTGAAGG
>Ga0187868_1000670_pt1 | contig 26685 bp, 19 predicted proteins | sample June2016WEW_13_4_FD_133014 | JGI IMG/M metagenome (GOLD analysis project Ga0187868, IMG submission 133014) | Peatland microbial communities from SPRUCE experiment site at the Marcell Experimental Forest, Minnesota, USA - June2016WEW_13_40 | ecosystem: Environmental > Terrestrial > Soil >... | reverse complement strand
TCTGTTTCGGGAAACTTTTCGCTATGCGGTAGCTGTGTGTGATGAGCCACGCGAACGATACCCTGTATATCCGTTCACCCGGAATTTACTCAGGTGGTCCGTACCGGACCCCGAAGCTGCGGCTGCGGAACCAGAGGCGAGAAAGCAGGTATTCCGCCAAGTTCGGGATCAAATAAGAAGTAGGGTGGAGGAATTAATTGAAACGACGAACCAACCCGACAGGGCCTTCGCAAATGCCCATGCCGCAGCTGCATGAGGACTTGAGGTGTTATTCGGATTTGACGCCATCTGTTGCTAAAGCCCCGCAAATCGAGATGTGAGGGCGAACTTTCCGCGCTAGTTCCCGATAAACGTGCTAACTAAAAACGCGAATCCACCAATCAGCCCTAACGAGGCAGGACGTCTTGTAATTCTCAGCGGGCCGTCCTGTGTCGGGAAGAGTCCGCTCTACAAGTCCCTTGGCAAGTTTTATCCTGAGCTGCGCAACCAGTTTCACAAACTAGTGCTCGTTAATAGCCGCGCTCCGCGTCCCGGCGAGCGCGACGGCGTGGACTATCATTTTCGCACGCGGGCTCAGGTTGATGCGTTGAGGGCGGACAATCGATACGCCGTACTGGAGGTGCGGAGTGACCTACATGCACTGGATGTTCAGGAGCTCGAGTCTTTACTTCGACGCGGCGATGCCTTCTTCGAAGGAAATCCATTTGTGGGCCGGGCATTGCAGACGCACCCTCGCCTCACTGGTGTTGACCGACTCAGTATTTTTCTCTCGCCGCTTTCGAAGGAAGAGATCGCTCACTTAAAGGCGCCCGAGCGCAACGTATCCCTTCAGGAACTGCTCACAGACATCATGCGGCGCAAGCTCTTGCGGCGGACTCGGCACCAAAAAGGAGACCTATCGGCTAAGGATTTAGAAAACGTGGAGACTCGCGCTTCGAGTGCCTACCGCGAACTGCAAGAGGCGTGGCACTTCCAATATGTGATTCCGAATCACGACGGCGAGGATAGTGATAACTGGGAAGCGTTTTATTACCTGATTGGTGACGCTCGCAAAACACTCGACGCTTTCGTCGCCTTGCTCAAGGGCTTCGTTCAGCCAGGCGTGGAGAAGTGGGAAGAGGATCTCTTGCCGTCGGAGAGCTTAAGGTGAGTCGCCCCGATTTTGGGATCCACCTGGAGGGTTAATTTTTCAATGGGATCTGGAAGGGGAACAGGATTTATCACCGGCCAAGAAGGGAATAAGGGAGGAGCGGTATGTCGTTTGAGGAGTTTTCATTTGGCTCGATTCAGATCGATGGCGTGACCTACGAGCACGACGTGGTGATCGACCACGGCGAAGTACGCAAGCGGAAGAAAAAACCGTCAAAGAAATTCCGCGAAGCATTCGGACACACACCCGTCTCACTTGAGGAGGAGATACCTTGGAAGTGCACGCGTCTCGTCATCGGCACTGGAACAGGCAGGTTGCCGGTCATGGACGAAGTGAAGCACGAAGCAGAACGCCGCGGAATCAACTTGGTCATTCTGCCCACGGCCAAGGCCATCGAGATATTGCGGAAGGGACGCGCCGACACCAACGCCATTTTGCATGTGACCTGCTGACGGACCCTGAGACAAGTCATACGAGCTGCCGCGCGGATATCGGAGCGCGAGGAAGCCACCAATTTCGTTTGTGTAGATGGCGAGTAAACGGTCGGACGCTCGAACGACAATTCGGCGGCCTCCACAAACTCAATCTTCTGTTGGAAGCGACTGCGCTTTTGCATTCGAGGCTCCCTCTTGACTCGGTGCTCAGCACGGTGGTCGACCACGCGATTGCGATCACTGACGCCGACCGTGGTCTCTTTCTTGAGGCCGATTCTGCGGGACTGCTGAGCGGGCGTCTGGCGCGCAGGAGCGGGGCCAAGCACCTGCCGCCCGAAGAAGTGGCCCCCAGCCAGACGGCTTTGCGTCTGGCTCTTGGACAGCAGTCAACCGTCATCACAGGAGACCTCGCGGAAGCTGCCCTTGACCTGCAGGCAGCCGCAAGCATCGTTGGACAACGCCTTCGGGCCGTGGTTGTGATCCCACTCTATGCGATGCTGAGGGCCGGATCCACCGAATCTGCCGTTGGCAGCAAGCCGGGCGAGCTTCTTGGCGCCGTCTATCTGGACTCTCGCCGCTCGGCCGCTTTCTCGAACCTCGATCGCAGGATTCTCGACGCACTTGCCGTAGAAGCTGCCAGCATCCTGGAGAATGCGCGGCTCGTTGAGCACGACCGGGAGCGCCGACGCCTCGAGCAGCAAATGGACATTGCCCGCGAGATCCAGCAGGCCTTGCTCCCGCGCAACTTCAGCGATTTTCCCCATCTAGCGGTGAGCGGCACGAATATTCCCTGCCTCGCGGTCGGCGGGGACTACTTCGACGTTTTCCCAGTGGATGAGGATCGGACGGCGTTCCTAATAGCCGACGTCTCGGGAAAGGGGCTTGGGGCGGCGCTTCTGGCCACGATGCTTCAGGGGGCGCTTTTGGGGATTAAGATTGGCGCCGACCCGGCCCGCGTTTTTGAACATATCAGCAGCTTCCTTTATGAGCATCCCGAAGTCGACCGCTACGCCACAGTATTTTTTGGCGTCCTGGATCGTGGCGGTCAAATCGAATTCGTCAACGCCGGACATCCGTCTCCGATCCTTCTTCGATGCGGACAGATCTCCGAACCCTTTGCCGAAGGCTCGTTTCCCCTTGGAATGATGCCAGAGGCGAACTACCACGTCGCTCGCATGCAACTCGAACCGGGCGATACACTCGTCCTCTTCAGCGATGGAGTCACCGAGGCAGAAAATCCCGACCAGCAGCTGTTCGGTGTGCCTCGTCTCCGGAAGGCTCTTGAGGGTCAGCACGGCACATCCCTCAATCAGCTCCAGAAGGCTCTTCTCGACTCCGTCGAGGATTTTGCCCGGGGGGCGGACCAGGCAGACGACATCACGCTTGTTCTCCTGCGCTACCGAGCGGCCGTGGCGAATTGATAGCCTGTACAAACGCAACATAAGAGAGCAGCGCGACGAAATCGCCCTTGGGGTCGGGAGAGCCGAATGTTCGCGAGGGACTTGCGGGCATGATTCCGGGATTCTGTCGCACCATTTCTTTGGCCGAGTGTGCCTGTGGTCTTGAGGCAGTGCTTCACTAGGCTGTATGCTCGCTGCATGGTAATAGGCCAAAGGATTCGGGAACTTCGCAAATCGAAGAATCTCAGCCAAGGCGACATCGAGCAGCGCACCGGCCTGCTTCGCTGCTACACGTCACGTGTCGAGAACGGTCACACCGTCCTGTCAATCGATACGCTTGAGAAGTATGCGAGGGCGCTCGAAGTTCCGCTGTACAAGTTTTTCTACGAAGGCGAGGAGCCGCCAAGGAGGTCGAAACTGCCTTCTGCCGAGAAAACGGAACCGCTGTGGCGAACAAGCGGCAAGGAATGGCCAGAGCTACGCAGGTTTGCCAAGGCGTTATCTCGAATGAATGACCGCGAGCGAATGCTGCTGCTCGCAATGGCTCAGCGGATGGCCAGTCGCAACCGAATCAAATAGCCGAAGACTGCGTCGGCTTGCGGAAGAGGTGTCCTATGAAACGCAAAGCATCGTTCTTTTTGGGGCTTGTACTGGCGACGATCGTTTGCTCCCTCAACTCGGCAGCGCAGGACCTCAAGCCCGTCAAACTCCCGCCGCCGCAGACCGACGGAGGCCGCCCTCTGATGCAGGTGCTCAAGGACCGGAAATCGACCCGCGAGTTTGGCCCCGCCACCCTTTCGCCGCAAACGCTTTCCAACCTGCTCTGGGCTGCATTCGGAATCAACAGGCCGGATGGGCATCGCACTGCGCCCTCCGCCATGAACTGGCAGGAGGTGAGCATCTACGTAGCGACGCCCGATGGCGTGCGCATTTACGATCCCAAGGCGAACGCGCTGAACCCTGTGTTGGCGGGCGACTTTCGGGCGGCAACCGGCACGCAGTCATTTGTGAAGGACGCGGCTGTGAACCTAGTGTATGTCTCGGACCTTTCGAAGACCGGTCGTGCTGCTTCCTCCGAGGCGGAGACGTTCACCGCTGCGGACGTGGGCTTCATCGCGCAGAACGTCTATCTCTACTGCGCCTCCGAGGGGCTTGTCACGGTGGTGCGGGGTAGCATCGATAAGCCCGCGCTGGCCAAGACCTTGAATTTGCAGCCGAACCAGAAAATCATCTTGGCGCAATCGGTCGGGTATCCAAAGAAGTAGGGAGGCCCACAATATCGTGCCTCGCATCCTTTTGATATCCGGGCCTGACGACTGGCAGAAAATGCTGGCTGACCCTAAGAAGCACTGGCGATCGGGCTATTCCGCGCGCGCTCGCGTATTGCTGGGAAGCTTCGGATGGATTACCTCACTGACGACTCGTGGCCCGCCTGCTGTATATGGTCACCTTTCCGTCAACCACGTTCGCCACATAGCGGCCCTCGCTGAGGAACTGCATTACCTTCTTGCCAGCACGTGCCATTTGTGCCCACCGGGATTTCGTTTCGGGGTTCTGTTCCAGCCCACGAATCTCGTTCCCGTCGAAAACGAAATCCACCTGCCGCAAGGCGGTGCTTGGGAGTTCTGCGAACGGGATATAAAATGCCTTTTGTGCCAGTGCCCCGACGAAATCCAGAAATGTCTTACTGCGAAGTGCGCAAATCGATGCGTGATTCCTTGGGTGTTCCCAGGACAATTGAAGTCGTGGCTGTGGTAAAGGGCGTAGCGCGGGCGCAAGCGGCCATAGACGACTTTACAAAACATCTGACTGAAGAGGAAAAGAAGTCAGGAATCTTCTTTTGCTGGGAATACACGTCACGTCGAGTCGGTCGAGGATGACCGCGGCACGGTGACCCACGTTTCTGGAAATCATCCTACTCGCCGCCCTATTGACCGCCGTAGATACGTCCAAACGCTCGGGCCAACATGACTGCCATCAACAGGCCCCCGGCCCCGAGAATAAGGACGTCGGATATTTGATGGATGTGGAACTCTCCCGCATGGTCCACGAGCAGATACCGGAAACGTTCCGCACCGGCATGATCCGCTCATTCACTACTCTTTATCCAGATACTCGCCGGGAACATCATCCTGCGGCACCTCATGCGTGCGAACTTCCCCCTCGTCAGCGTCCCCGGCGTCTTCCACGCCCTTCACCACCTCGGCCTCGAACGCGTTTCCTTCCTCGATCAACTCGTCCACACTTTCCGAATCCGCACCTGCGTAATTGGACAATCCCTGCAAATCTCCCGGTTGCTCGCCCGACCGCACTCCCAGTCCCTCCAGTGCGAATGCCACCGTATCCACATCCACGCTTTGGCTTTCTCCCCGAACCTGCTTCTTAGGTGCGCCCGCCGTTTTCCCACCGGTTGTCTTCTTGCCGCCGACCTTCGTTTTCAATTCCGCCTTTTTTGGAGCTGCCTTCTTCTTCGCCACCTTCTTGCCCGCAATTCTCTTAGACTTCGTCTGCTTCTTCTTGGTTTTCTTTTTGGTAGCCATACGCGCAGTCTAGCACCGGTTGGTCATTCCTACCCCTGACGCACGTCAGGCATCACTCTAGCACCTCCCCAAAGGACTTGTGCATCGGCCATCAATTGTCTAGTCCGGGACCCTTTCCCTCACGCGGCCGTTCCCTCTCGATGATAGACTCAGCGCCGGAGGGAGTTTTCATGAGCACACCCGGCATTGAGATAATGATTCCAAACTTTCGTGATACACCCTTGCTTATCACACGCATCGTGTCTGATTACACGGGCACCCTCTCCTTCGACGGAAGGCTTATCCCGGGCGTCGAAGACCGACTGAGGAGGCTCAAGGAACTTGTCAAAATCGACGTGCTTTCCGCCGATTCATTCGGTACCGCAAGTGGACAACTGGCCGGAGTGCCTTTGACGCCGGAGATATATAAACAGGCTGGGTGCCACGACGTTCTGAAGCAAAATCACGCAAAGCAGAATAATCCCGCTCAGATAGCTGCCTTCGGCAATGGCAATAATGATGAGCTGCTCCTAAAAACAGTCAGGGATGCCGGGGGACTAGCAGTAGCAGTGGATAACGGTGAAGGTTGTTCGGTCTCTGCGATGCAAAATGCGACCATCTTCGTCGTGGGCATCGTGAACGGCCTCGATTTGTTGCTCCATCCGACCCGGTGCAAGGCAACCCTCCGCAGATAATCCAGTGATCGAGTAGAGGTTTACATTCCGATGACCGGGACCGTAGCCACCATCGGGTTTGGGCTTCGTGTAAAACGTGGCGCAGAAGTCGTCCCGGCAGCCGCACCGCTCCAGAATCATCAATCCCGGCACCTGTGAAGCCAATTCGGGTTCGTCCTTCTCGATGAGAAGTTGTTGAAACTCGGTTGCCGGGCCGCTTCAAGTGAAACCAGAATCTGTTACCATTTTGTTACCGTTTTTGGCATACTTTGGCGCGATTGGAGACGAAATCAGACGAAAGCGTACTAAAGTCTTCGTCGCTCAAGTGGAAGAAAAAGCAAGGATTTCCTCAGTTTTGCCGCTTTTTTAAGTTTGACGCTGCCGAATCCCGGTATCGCTACCAAATGCAGAGAACCCCAATAAAACCGGTAAAACCCATCAACTGTTACCAGTACTGCTGCATACGACGTAAAAGATGGGCTAGGCGCGGGGAGCCTCGGAAAAGTGAACCGAGGCGTCTGCGGAGAGGCAGCCCAGGTGGCCACCCAATGATCCTGTGCGTTTGCTCCTGCTGCGAGACCTGCCAAACCGAAAATCAAGACAACCGCCCAGGCGATTGCACGACAAATCGATTGTTGCGTCGTCACCTTCCCTGCTCTCTCATCTCTTGAGCACTCGGTTCAGAACTGCGGGCAAAGTCGATTCGCAAAACCCCGTCCTAGAATTCAGTCGAAATGGCAAACGCCGGCCTCTCCATGCCTCTGAGCATCGATGTCCGCGCTGCGTAGAGGAGCACTCTACTTCGCGTTCGCGGCGTTCTGGGCTGCGACGGCGGCATATTTCTTGCAATTGTCCTGCATGCTGCCGGGGATCTGCGCGCAGCGATTGAAAGCATCCGCCGCTTGCTTGTATTTGGCTAGGTTCTCGAGGTCCGCTCCCAGAATGAAAAAATCGGTCGGGTCGGGCGTTGCTTCATTCTGAGTCGCCGTCTCAAGTTCCTTGGCGGAAGTTTCGTATTGCTCGCGGCGGAAGTAGACCAAGCCAAGGCCGCTGTGTGCGATAGCCATCTCGCCCGTCTTGAACAGGGCAAATTGGTCATCCGGTAGGCCGGTTGGTTTTACCATTTTGTCCATCACGTCGAGAGCGTGTTTTTCGTACACCTCGGCCCTGTCCAGATTCTTGTCGGCATCGGGCGCGTTAGCGTCAAAGACGCGGGGAATTATCCATCCGCTCAGCGCAAGCAGATGCACATCATCCGGAAACAACGAAAGACCCTTCGCCGAGTAGGTGTAGAAGCTCGGCAAATCCTTCTTGTCATAATAGGTTTGCGAAAGTTCCTCGTAAACTGCTGCGCTGTAGCGGTCCCCCGGATATTTCGCCAGGAAAGCGATGCCGAGGTGAATCTTTTTGTCGCCGTCCGTTTCGCTAGCTTTATGAAACGCTTGGTAGGCGGCTTCTTCCTTCGGATCGCCCAGTTGCTGGAGCAGGTACTTCTCTGTCACGTCCGTTTGTGCCTGCCGGCCATCCATCGTCGTCAACGAATTGTTCACGGGTCCCGCGGGGCTTGTCCCTCCCTGCGCGTGGGAGATTCCGGAGAACATGGCCGTAGCTGCAAGGAACGCTGCAACGGCAAAAGCCAAATCGTAAGCTGTCTTCTTCATGGCGCAATTTTCCTTTGTTGAACCAGTTTACTCCCCCCGGGCAGCGCGCGCTTATTCCCAACCTGTCTTTGAATTGTACGGCATCGTGAAGCCCATGGCTTCGATTTCGTGCATTTTCCCGCCGCTGACTTTGAAAATGTGCGCGGCGGGAAGATCGAACGGCTTGAAATTCATGGGCACCTCGTCCACGCCAGGCACGCCGACGATCTTCAGCGTCTTTTCCTCCATGGGATGGCGGAATTGCGAGAGCCCGAAGACGAGGCCGGTTTCGGGATCGGCAATCCAGACGCGGCGAGGCTCGATGCGCTTAATGTAGTCGAAGGTGCGCGTACGCAGTTGAGGCGCGCAGCCCATCGCCCCAATCGTTCCGCGGCCCGGAGTCGCCGACGGGGGATTGCCGGTCGTCTGCATTCCGTTCTCCCGGCGGACGCAATCATCGGCAAACGGCGCATCGTTGGCGTCGGCAGTGACCAGCGCCTCGTAATACGAGGCACCGATTGTCAGCATCTGTTCCCGGGGAACTCGCTGGTCGGGCGGAACCGTGGCGAGCAAGCCCGGGCGCGGCACCACAAGATTCACTAGGCTCGTTGCGCCCAGATTGCGCGCGATTAGGTGCTCAGCTTCCACGATTTGACCGTCGACGATCTTCAGACGAAGACCGATCTCAATCGGTCGATCGTTTTCCTGCATGACGCCCAAGAATCCAATTTGCTGAGCAACGACATCGGGCACATAGATCTTGAAAGTCGTCGGTATGGCCGAGGCCGTCTTCCAAAGCCCTTCGCCCGGCTTCATTGGCACCGTGTTTTCGACGAACTTTACATCCGGTGAAAACTTCACGATCGAGGGATCATGCGCCACGAGGGCGGCCAAATAGATATTCGTGGTCATGATCAGACATGCGCGGTCGCACTGCACCGAGGCAGCTTGCGGCCCGTTTGCAGCTCCGAGCGCACCACTTGAGAGAAGAACAATTACAATTGCTTTCAGTATCGCTTTCAATGGATTCCCCCCTGCTTCTGCAAAATCACTTCACGGCTTGAAGCGCTGCGAAGTATCTCCTACGGCGTGTGCGCTGCGGCTGCGTCCCCGCCTTGCTGACTCTGCACGATCTTCTGATAGGACGCCTCGGAGCGAGCAACATACGCCTGATAGCCGGCCGGATCAATAAACGGATTCGGGTCCGCGCCCTTCATCAGCGCGTCGTGCTTTTGCTGCATTTGGAAGAACGCACCATTCGACGCGAGGAAGACGTCGCAAGGGAGCGCCTTGATCACAGCGAACGCGTGGTCGAAATCGGCCTTGATCCCCGGATAGGTCGCAGGAGAGTCGGGTTTATCGAAAAGCTTGTTTGTGGGAACCCCGACAACCGAACCCAAGAAAACAACGTTGTACGACTTACCCTTTTCTTCGGTCGTCATGGTCCAGGTGGTCGTACCCGGCGTGTGGCCCGCGGTGAGATAGGCTTTGAGCGTGACGCCGCCGAGTGCCACAGTGTCGCCATCGTGGATCACGCGATCTACCTTGACCGGTGGAAACAGGTTCTGATCGTGAAACAACACGTCATTATGGCCGCCGCTTTCGAGATACGTCACATCCTGGGCCATCGCGACCAACTGAGCGCCGGTTGCGTTTTTCAATTCCGCGAGACCGCCACCGTGGTCGATATGGGCATGGCTATTGATCAGAAACTTGATGTCCGAGAGCTTGAAGCCGAGCTTCTTGATGTTGTCTTCGATCTGCGGAGCCATATCGGGATAGCCCGTGTCGAGGAGAATGTCGCCCGAGGGCGTGGTGATCACGTAGCAGGCGATACCAGTTGAGCCAACGTAGTAGATATTGCCGATGATGTGAAACGGCTCAAAGGGAGCTTTCATCGCCGCCGCAGCCGCGGCGGCCCTGTCCGCCGGACTGCCGCCCGGTTGAGCCGGAGGCGCTCCCGACTGCGCCGTAGCGGAGGGCGCCTGCCCCTGAGCCAAGAGCGGGATGCTCGCAGCCATTGCAATGATCAATGCAAGGACGAGACGTGGACGCGAATTCATCTTTCCCCCTTGGTCTCGGTAGGACGAATGCCCTGTAGAGTCGGTTTCCAGGAAGCTGCGAAAATCAAGCGCTCTTGCCTTTGCCCCAGAGTTCCGCGCTGGCGATCCGCGCGCCCTCGACCAGCGCCTCGAATTTCGCCCACATAACGGACGGGGCCGCGCGCTGGATGAATTCAGCCTGCGCGAAGCCGCAGTCTGTTCCTGCGATTACATTCTCCCGTCCCACGAGTCGAGCGAATCTCAGAATGCGGTCGGCCACGAGGCGCGGATGTTCTACCGTGATGGTGTGGTGCGTCACAACCCCAGGGATCAGAATCTTTCCCGCGGGCAGCTTTTTGCCCTCCCAGACACGCCACTCGTGCTCATGACGGGGATTGGCGGCCTCAATCGAGTATGCACCGGCGTGCACGCTGAGGATGAATCCGACAATCTCCTCGAGCGGAGCGTCTGAAAGATGCGGGACGTGCCAACTGCCGAAGCAGACGTGGTAGCGAACGCGGTTCTCTGGTATGCCCTGGAGAGCATGATTGAGGGCTTCGATGCGGAGGCCCGCCCACTGACGGTACTTCTCCGGGCTCTGCTCTACGTAGTGATCGTACATGTTGGCGAGAACTGCGTCGTCGATTTGAACGATCAGTCCGGACTCGTAGATCGCCCGGTATTCTTCGCGAAGGGCGTCTGCGATGGCGTACACATACTCTTTTTCCGTCGGATAGTATTCGTTGACGCCGTCGTACGCCGAGCTGGCGGGCGCCACGACCGGAAGGAAACCTTCTTCGACGTTGACTGAACGCAGCGCCGCTTTCAGGTTAGCGATGTCGCGGTCGATGCTGCTGTGGTCGCGATATTTGATCGGGCCAACGCACGCTTCCGTGGGCACTCCCTTTGTCATCCACGGAAATTCTGCCGCCATCACTTCGGGAAAGCGGTCGCGGTCTCTTCCGAGCCAGTAGACCGGGCGCAACTGATCGGGTCGGTGCTCGAAGCCGGTGATCCGCTCCAGGATATAGTTCGACCAGCTGGATTTTCCGAATTCGCCGTCATTGACGATGTCAACGCCGACTTTCGCCTGCATCTTTACAATCTCAGCAACTGATTCTCGCAGGCAATCTTCATAGCGCTGCTTGTTCTCCGGTGATTGCTGTGCGGTTTCGGCGAGTTCCCGCAGCTTCTGTGGGCGAACGATGCTGCCGACATGCGTAGTGAGAATTCGATTCTCGCTTCGTTTCATGGGTTAGGTTCTCGATTCTGCCGGGCGCCTAGGAGCGAGATGTCGCCATGGCTGGGGCCACAATGGGTTCCAGAGTGGCAAGAATTTCTTCGCGGCGATCCTCAAACCACGGAGGTAGATGAAGTTTTGTGCCCAACCGATCCGCGGGCTCGTCCTTCTCGAAACCTCCAGGAACGTTGCAGCAGCACTCCACTAGGATTCCACCGGGCGAGCGGACGTACATCGAGTGGAAGTAATAGCGATCTTTGATCTCTGAAGCGTCCGTATAGCCGAGCTCTTCGTAAATTGCCTTTTGCGCTGCCATCGCCTCATCATCGGCGACCCAGAGCGCGATATGGTGGAACGTACCCGCACCGAAAGTCCAACTGCCGGGCGCGCGATCAGGCTCGTGCACAAGGATCAGCGTCTTGTTCGCGCCGCCGCTTCCGATTTCGAAACGATGATAGCGACCGTCCGCGCCGGTTTTGCGGAAACCCAGGGCTTCGGTGAGGAACCGCTCCTGTTCACTGACATCACGCACGGAGAGCACCGTGCCGTGGAAACCGCGGACCGATTCGGATTGGGCGATTTCATCGGTCGTCCAGCCGATTCTGGCGTCGTCTTTGTCTTCCAGCACCTCGAAGCTCAAACCCGCGGGATGGCTGAAGCGAACGAAATGCTGTCCGAAGCGTTCTTCGATAGGCCCGTGCTCGACCCTATGGCGTTTGAAGTGCTCCTGCCAGAAGGGCAACGTGCCTCTGGCCACTGTGTAAGTAATGGACTGCACCTGGCCGGATCCGCGCCGACCCATGAGGCGGCTGTACGGAAACGTAGTCATGATCGAGCCGGGCTCGATGTTCGCATTTGAGTAGTACAGGTGGTAGTGCGGAAACTTACCGTCCATCAGGACAGTTTGTTTGGCCAGACGCTGGCCCACGATTCCAGTAAAGAAATCGACGTCTTCCTGCGCGCCGCCAGCACACGCGGTGATGTGGTGATATCCGGTAGCGGGATAATTCATAGCGCCCTCCTAGCTGGGCGACGACGCGTGACGGGTTCCAAGGGATTCACTGTGAGAAGAACCTGCATTGCGGCCCCACACTTCGTTTGCAACTTCGACGACCAATCGCAGCTTGGCGAACTGTTCGTCTTCGGTGAGGCGATTGCCTTCGGTCGAGCTTGCGAAACCGCATTGTGGGCTGAGCGAGAGCTGGTCGAGGTCGATATACTTGGCCGCTTCGTCGATGCGACGCTTCAGCATGTCCTTAGATTCGAGCTGAGGAAGCTTGCTCGAGACGAGGCCGAGCACGACCGTCTTGTTTTTTGGCACGAAGCGCAACGGTTGGAAATTGCCTGCACGCGCGGATTCGTATTCAAGAAAATAGGAATCGACGTTGACCTTGTTGAAAAGAACATCCGCAATCGGATCATAGCTTCCCTCGCCGAACCAACCGCTCTGGTTGTTTCCCCGGCACAGGTGCATCGCCAAGTGAAGCGAAGACGGGCGATTGGCGAATGCCCGGTTAATCATTTCCGGATACAGTTCGTTGAGGGCATGTTGAGGATCATCACCGCGGGCCTTCATCATCCCCTGAAACTTTTCGTCGCACAGCGTGGCCATCGGCGGATCGTCCACCTGCAGGTAGCGGCATCCCACTTCGTAAAGCGATCGCATCTCTTTCTGGTACGCGTCGGTGATGTCTGCCCAGAAAAGATCCATATCCGGGTAGGCAGCCTTGCGAATTGCCGCCTCTCCGCACGTGAAATGCAGGATGATCGGCGAAGGGACGGTTACCTTGGGAGTGCGCTTCGTAAGCGAGCTGAGGAACTTGAAATGCTCGGCGTAAATCGGCTTGCGCCATCGCAGCCGCGAAACCACCTGCGTCCATGGAACGGGAATCTTGCGGCCTTCGTGGTCGACGAAATAGGCAACCGTAGCTTCCTGGCGAACTTCGACGCCGCCCAATCCTCGGACGAAGAAGTCGGTGTAGAAATCCTCGCGGCGGAACTCGCCGTCGGTGATGGATCGCAGCCCGACCTGCTCCTGCTGGGCAACAACTCGCCGAATAGCTGTGTCTTCGGCGGAACGAAGCTCATCCGCCGAGATTCTTCCCGCAGCGTGCTCTTGGCGGAGTCTCTTGAGTTCCGCGGGCCGCAGCAGACTGCCCACGTGGTCAGCGCGAAAGGGCGGATTATGCGGGGCTGGCGCTGTCATGGGGGCCTCTTGTGTCACCGATCAGCTAGACTGTTTTCCCAGAAATAGCATGATCAGAATGAAAACTTCGCCGCGAACTGGAACTGCCGCGGGTTCAGCATCGTTCGCGGCAGCCCAAAGGTCGCGTTCGGGCTATCCGGAATGAATAGCGAGTCGCCTGCTATAGGCGTAACAGCTGTGTTCCCCACCTGAAAGGGGCCCGCAAGGACTGGAGTCTCGCCAGCCAATCCGTTGGGGCATGTAATGCCTCCCCCCGATCCCGCCTGAATGAGGCGGCTGACCGCGTCCCGGTAATGCCGAGGGATAGCCGGGGTTGCTCCGTTGGTGCCACCACAGAAAACGGGCGAGCCGTAAACTGAGGTCACCTCGTCCACATTCGAGCGGTTCAACAGGTTGAAAGCATCCACGCTGACGTCAAGCTTCATCCGCTCCGTGAGCCGGAAATATCGCCCAAGGTGGAAGTCCCAGGAGTACAACGGATCACCGATATACGTGTTCCGCGAGATCATGGTTGAGCAATTGCTTACCGAAGGGCAGTTGCTCTTCACCGCTGGGCCGCCCACACGATCCGTTGCGCCGCCCGCCACGTCGTTTAGCGTGTTGTTTCCGTAATACATAGTAAAGGGCCGGCCAGACTGTAAGGTGATGATGCTGCTGAGAGTGAAATGCCGCGTCCACCACATATCTTCGGGTCCCGTCGCGGTGAAGTTGGTCACCAGGCGGTGGCGAGCGTCCTGGTTGGAATTGGCGCGCTCGGCCTTGTAATCGAACTGGTTGACTGGCAGGTTGATAAAGGTCGTGAAATTGCCGTTGTCAATCGTGTGCGAATAGGTGTAGTTGGCGGTCAGGTTGAAATTCTTGATCCGCTCGATAGCCGTCAACGTTCCGCCGTGGTAGACCGCATTCGCCACATCGTTGTTATAGTCCTCGAGTCCGCCACTCAGCGTTTGCAAGCCTGAATTAAAGGCCCCTCCGAACCACGGCCCCAAGCCCGCGAGTGCTGCCGAGCCGGTACCGGGCCCGCTGTCAGCGAGCACCGGCACGCCGGTGCACGTCGACAGCGTTCCGTTCGGGTTGACCAGCCCCGGCACTGCAGCCGCATCAACTGGCCCCGACTTCGTCGCACCCACCGGGCAGGGGATATTGATGTTGTTGCCACGAACCAGCTTGTGCGCACCTACAAAGAGGTAAGAAGCGTTGAGTGCGAACCCACCGCCGAACTGATGGTCGACCTCGAGGCTGGCCTGCTCGGCGTAGGGAGTTCGGGAGTTGTGGTCCATCCCGCCTTCACCAACGCCGCAAGCGCCATCTGAAAAGCACGTTCCGGCCAACGCAACCGTGCCCGTGGGCAGGCCGCTGCCGGTGTACGAATCGTAGCCGCCCGTCGCTATCACGTGGGCGGCTTTAAACGCAGCGCCCTGAGAAGCGGGGAATCCGAAAAGTTGGTAGCCTTGGACGGACTGACCCAGGTTGGACTGGATATTTGGAAATTCCATGGGAACCACACCCTCGCTAGCACAGAAGGTTTGAACCAGCGCACTGGCTTCAGCCAGATGGTTGCCGCACTGGTAGCCCGCCACGATCTTCTGTGTATTCGGTACAAAGAAGAACGTCAGGTTCTGCCGATCGAAGAAGATTCCGAATCCGGCTCGGACCACGGTCTTGCCGTCGGGTGACCAAGCCAGCCCGACCCGTGGCTGCCATTCGTTGAAATCCTTGTTCACGTAAGACGCCAAGCCGCTTTCATAGTCCCATCGCAAGCCATAGTTTAGTGTTAGCTTGGGTGTGATTCGCCATTGGTCTTGCACGAATCCGCCCCAGTACCCGTGGTCGATCTGCCGGCTATACAGGTTGAAAAACTTCTGTGGATAGGCGTTCGCCCACGTTGTCGTGTTTAGAGTGTTGTTGGTCGTCGTAACCGTGGGGGTGCAAAACGGCTGGCAGGCTCCCGCAGTCACCGGTAGAGGAACGCCAGCATAGTCGAATACCACGCCATTATCTTGGGGCACTGGGCAAGACGCCTCCGCGCCGGTAACGTCGCCCGGAACGGCCACATGCGAGCCGACGGTTCCGTTGTAATAATCCGCGAAAACGGCGACGCATGCTGCTGCATTGGTTCCGCCGGTTGGCACGAGCATTCGCGTCGGTGTGAACCCCGGGTAATTCTCCAGGCTCCAGAGGTAGTTGCCGTCAAATCCGAACTTCCAGATATGGTTACCCTTGACCCATGAGAGCGAATCACCCAGCTCAACGCGGGTCTCATACAGCCTGTCGTTGGTTCCGAAGTTGTGCCCAACTTCCAGGTCGTTCAGGATGCTGAAGTCAGGCTGCCCCGTCATACCGGGGAAGTTGTAATGCCGCCGCGCGTACTGCACGAGCAACGTGTTGACCAAGGTCGGCGTTACGATGGTATCCAGCGTACCAACGAGAGATTGGTCGCGGATGAAAAGATCGCGGCCGCCGCTCGGCACGCCGATGCCGCCGCCGTCGAGCGTCTGGCCGACCAGCTCGCCGGAATCGCGCGCATCTTCCGCGTTGTAACGAACCGACAGACGATTGCTCGGGTTGAACTGGTGATCGACCCGCGCGAAGCCGTAATCGTTATTGGAGGTCTTCAGGAAGCCCTTCAGAAATCCGAACGCTGCAGCCTGACTGATAGTCGAACCCGGCGCGAATCCGCATGCAGCCAATCCGGGCAACGTGCAGCCTTCCGGAGCGAGTCCCATCAGTGCTTTGGCGTCGTCGATAACCTGCAAATTATTGACGAGGTCCGGCGGATAGAGCGGCGAATCCGCGCGCCGCTTGCCTTCGTAGTTGATGAAGAAGAAGGTCTTGTCCTTGCTGATCGGCCCGCCCAACGTGCCGCCGAACTGATTCTGTTGCAATCTGTCCGGCAGGTTTTGCTGCTGAAGTCCCGGCTCCTTCTTCTGCAGCAGGTTGAGAGAATCCAGAGCCTGATTCTGGAAATATTCGTAAGCCGAGCCGTGGAAATCGTTCGTCCCGCCTTTGGTCACGATGTTGACGATACCGCCGATCGCCCGCCCGTACTCGGCGCCGAAGCTGTTGTTGACCACGCGGAATTCCTGCACCGATTCCTGCGGCGGCGTCGAGCGCTGAATGCCGCTGGCCGAATTGACGAAATCCGCGCCGTCCACCGTGATCTCATTGCTGAACGACCGCATGCCGCCGAATGAGATCTGCGTCGCTTCGTATTCCGTGAACGTAGTTCCCAGGCTGGTCCGGCTCGTCGCCACGCCGGGGGTCAGGAGGGCAAAATCCGTGAACAGCCGGCCGCTGATAGGCAGCGAGCCAATCTGTTGCGAATTGACGATTTGGCTGATTTCCGTCTTGGTGGGTTCAATCGTGGGCGCTTCGGTCGTCACGACAACTCGTGCGCCCTGCGACTCCACCTGCAGGCCGACGTTGATGGTCGCGGCTTGACCGACTGTCAGCACGATCCCCGTCTGCGTGTAGCTGGCGAACCCGGTGTACGACACCTTGAGTTCGTAATTGCCAGGCGTCAGATTCGCGATGAAGTAGAACCCTCGATCGTTCGAGGTCGCTGTGGACGTTGTATTCGTGTTCGTGTTGCGCAAGCTGATCGCCGCGCCAGCGACGGATCCTCCGCTCGCGTCCGTCACGGTACCGTTCAATTGCGCGGCCGCGGCGCCCTGCGCGAAGGCCGAATTGGCACAGCCAATGAAAATCGCGATTCCAATCGCGATTCCAAACGCGATTGCCAAAGCGGAAGTTTTTCTCATCGCCCACCTCGTGGATATCAAGTGCTCAATCTGGCGCAGGCGTCCCAATAACGTGCGGTTATTAGCTCGGTGACGACCCCGCCCAAACCTCTATCTGCAGCGGCTACTTACTACGGTCTATCCATCCATGTCAACATTAACTTGTATGCACTGAACTTGCTTGATCCAGATATCTCCTTATTGGACGTTCTACGTGTATTTCTAGCGAGTCTGTGTGCATACAATCAGTTTGACAGTCGTTGAAAAGGTCAGATATCGTGAGCGGCCGCGAAACTAGAACTTTTGCCAGTGAGCACTAGAGGCATTCGATCCGCGTCTCCAGGTCTCCGGAGGTCTGCGGAGTACTGCGAGCAAAGCGCGAGCCAGACCATGGGGCAGGTGGCGCGAGGGAGATGTGATCTTTCGTGCGAACGATGGCATTTGCAATTGGCCTCCGCGGGCGGGCGAACGAATTAGTGAACGTCATGCACCGCCGCCAAGAGCACGAGCCTTTGATTGCAGGCACGGGAACTCAGAATTGAAAAAAATGGCTAACCTTACTCGCCGGCCAAGGCACGATCCCGCCCTCCTCTACCGCTATCGGGACGGAATTTATGCCCCCGAGCTGTTAGGCGCGGCCCTAACGGGTCTCGATTTCTTTACCTGGCTTGGGAAATCACCGGCTGACGCGCGAACCATTTGTAAATCGCTCGCGTTGGCGGAACGCCCCGCTGATGTGATGCTCACTCTTTTCTGTGCCATGGGTCTTATTGAAAGCAAGAAGAACACTTTCCGGCTGAGTGCAATCGCGAGGGAATTCCTCACTCGTGATTCGCCCTGGTTCGTCGGGCCATACTACGCACCGTTCGCCCACCGCCCCGTATGCCGCGATCTTCTCGAAGTTCTACGAACCGGCAAGCCCGCCAACTGGGCAGGCCGCAAGGACACGAGGCCTTGGGCGGAGGCGATGGAGGACGACGCGTTTCCCGAGCAATTCACTCAGATGATGGATGCCCGGGGCCTTTATTTGGGACCGAAATTGGCACGTAAGGTTGATTTTGAGCCTTTCCGAAATGTACTCGACATCGCAGGTGGGTCAGGAATCTACGCCTGCTGCCTCGTTGCTGCATATCCGCACTTGAGGGCGACCGTTTTCGAGAGAGCACCCGTTGATCGTGTCGCGCGCAAGTGCATCGCGAGGCGCGGTTGCAGGAAGCGCGTTGCAGTGGCCCAGGGCGATATTTTTGCGACGCCCTTTCCTGATATGTGTGACGTGCATCTTTTTTCGAACGTTTTGCACAACTGGGACATACCTGCAGTAAAGAGTCTCTTACGGAAGTCCTACGCAGCGCTTCCGGACGGCGGAATGGTCCTGATTCACGACGCTCACCTTAATCGTCAAAAGACCGGGCCGCTTCCCGTAGCAGCGCATTCGGTATTCCTGATGGCAATCACTGAAGGCAAATGTTATTCGATTTCCGAAATCGAGGTTTTTCTCAAGGAAGCAGGCTTCTCAGTAATGAAGTATCGCAAGAATGCGTTGCATTACAGTGCCATCACGGCCCGCAAAGTGGGCCGGTAAACCTGCAAAGGAGTTCCTCCGTGAGATATGGCCTTTGTCAGAATTCAGCGGCTTCAGTGGGCACGCATCCTTCGTCGCGAGGAATGAAACGCTATGTCGTCAACGAGAAGCTCACATCTTGAATGCTAGGGGGGCAACCAAAACCTGGCCGTCGGTTCTTCCGGCCGCGAGAATACCCATTCCCCAACGCAAGGTCCGGCCGGGCATCATGTGCCTCCCCGCGCGTCACCGTGACACAGAGTGTCTATTTCAGTTTGCGCGATTTCGGCACTGCGTGCGCAGACGCACCCGATACGCCCGATTGCTCCAAGCACTTCCACATCGAACGCCATCGGATCGACAGCCCTCCCCTTTATTTTTTCCCTTCACTACCGTGCCTTAGTTGCAAATTCTTCTTCGTTCCTAACGCAACGTTGAGGCGAATAAAACCAGTTTCGAGCAGCGAGTTCACAATCAGGTGTCTTGCGCTGCTCTTACGTCCTTTTACATCCATTTATCGATCGAAACACTCTTTGAGTAGCTCATGTTCGCTACTTGGTAGTATGGGTTGGTCTGGCCGCCGACGACAACGACGTTAATCAAAGCCGTGCTGGGCCAGCGCGGAATCAGATCGTCATCCTTGAGCCCCGCAGCTTGTGGTCCCCGTAACGCAGCCCCTCCAGTGAACAACATCGTCCTCGCGTCTCTCACAGTCAGAGTTGCATTCTTCTGGAGCCACTCGGAAAGTTTTTCTTTCGTCTCGTATCCCAACTCCACAAGATCTTTGGCCACGAGTGGATCTAAAACCGCGACAGCACCGAAGATCGAGGTCAGAGGAGTAAAGTTGTAGAGCAGACCTTGATCAAACTGCGGCACAGGTTTTATGGCGCTGCCCTTTCCTCCCTGGCCCTGGGAAATACCGTAGCCGAAAAACACGCTGACGACGTTCTCGTCTGGCTTAAAACCCTTCTGCACATGGAAGGGAGTCCACGGACTGTCCTTTTCGTTCTCGACGATGATTAGATTGTTGAACTCGACTACGTTACCCTGGGTGCCGAGGTACGTTTCACCCGGCAATCCGCAGTTGCCCAGGTTTTTCGAGAGCAGCGTCCACGCCCGCCCAACCGAGGCATTTACCTGATTAAAGGGCCCCATAGCGCCGATTCCATAGTTCATGTTGAGTTTGTCGCGAATCGGGCCATTGATAATGGCGGCCGTAGCGAAAGAATTCGTGGAGCTGGAAAGCGAAGGAAGTTCGCTGGCCGCGATCGCGAGAATGATTGGAAGATATTCCGGTTCGGCTCCTGCCATCACCGCGTTGATGGCCACTTGTTTCACAGTGAACTGCCAAGCCGGGAAAGCTCCGCGGGCAGGAGTCAATTGGCCGACCACTTCATCCGGATGATGGCTTGAGCCTTTAAGCATCGCGTCCACTTTTTCCTGAGTGGGAAGGATGATTGGCATGAAGTCAGTCATCCCATTGTCCATGTAATATTTCTGAAGATTATCGGCGGTATCAACATACGTGGGTGGACCGACACTGGGAGTGGTGACGCCGGTCTTCTTTTCGTCATCGGTCAACGGCTTTGTCAGCGCGTCGACCACTTCCTTCATCAGGGGAATTCCTCTGACGGGATCATTGCCTTCAAGATAGGCATACATCTCCGCTTCAGACTTTCCCCAGATCGGATGCGGTGTGAAGCAGATGCGCTCAAGCGGCATCCCCTTCTTGGCGGCGTTTGTAAGGGCGAGATCTTTAAACGCGATCGTAACCATCGGAGCAGTTGGGATACCCATCTTCTCAATTGTTATGCAGTGACCGACGGTCGCTGGGGTGCACGTGCTTCAATGGCCGATCGCCATGATGACGGCGTTGCCTTTATCCTTAATTTCGGCCCAGAGCTTTGGATCGTCGTCGGCGAACCCTCCCGCCTTCAATCTGAAAACAGTCGCGACGCTGGGCATGTTCTTCTTGAACCAGATTGAGATTTGGTTCAAAAACGTGTCGGCTCCCGGGAATCCGTCAGAAACGAGATAAATCGTCTTACCTTCGATGCTGGCCAGTCGAGGCGCTAAGGGCACCAGGGTGATCGCAGGAGGAATGCCTCTAGGATTGAGAGTTTCGATTTTCGTAGGGCCGGCGGCCTCCGCTATTTTTTTCTTGTTCTTCAGCTGCTCAGAACCTGCTGCTGAGCTAATTAAGGCTGTCGGAGCAACTCCGAGCAACGATAATAAAGTTCGCCGATTTATCTTCATGGGACCGCCTCTCACCGTGTTCCGTACCATCGGTTGCGAATTTGTGAAAGTTCGCACCCGTTTGTCGACCGATATGCTCCCGCGAAAGCTAAGATTGCCAGCTTGAAAAAACGCGTTCATCTCTCCGCCGGCCACTACAACATTGATGCTGACGCCCGGCCAAGTCATCTTCCCCGCAAATCGGCATCTCACAGAACCCCGCCGCAAGATAAGCGCCGACCACGTTCGTGTCAACCCAGTTGTACGCTTAATTCAAGTAGATGCATCCACAAGAGCCAATGCAGTCCATGGTCGACTTTTCTCCGGCATGCCAACTTCCAAGTAACAAGCTGTGCTGTCATGTAGTTACAAATCGCCAGATTTTTTGAGGACTGCGACATGCTTTTTAACTGCTTTCTGATTGCATACATTTTTCTGTTGACAAGACCATGCCGTCAATAGTAAGACACGCCGCACAGGGTGTGTGGCGGAAGGATCCGACGCGCCTGAGTTCAAAGAGATCGCGAGTCAAAAGGGGAGGTGGGGTATGTCAAAGGGCCTTCGTGTACTGAGGTGCGCTCTGCTGTACCTGTCTGCGGCATTGTTCGTCCTTTCGATGTGTGCGGGGCCGCTGTGGGCGCAAGCCGAAACGGCCACGATCTCAGGCACCGCGACCGACGCGTCTGGCGGCTCTATCGCTGGGGCGAAAGTCGAAGCCACCAACGTTGCAACGAACGCGGTGCAAAGCACCGTCACCGATTCTGCCGGCCGTTACAGGCTGGCCGATCTGCCTGTCGGCACCTACAACGTGCAGGCCTCGAACCCCGGCTTCAAGACTCTCGTGCACTCCGGCGTCGTCCTCTCTGTCGGTGGTTCGGTCGTCGTCGATTTCTCACTGCCCGTAGGACAGATCAGCCAGACCGTCAACGTCGAAGCCGAGGTCTCACGCGTCGAGACGGAAACGTCTGAAGTGTCCACCCTGATCAGCCCGCAGCAAATGCGCGATCTTCCGCTCAATGGCCGCAATTTCGAACAGCTCCTCACGCTCGCCCCTGGCGTGTCGACGGTAGCGGCGGGGCTCAACGCCGTGACCGGCCGGCTCTATGGCATGCAGAACAACTACTCCATTTCCGGCTCGCGGCCGACCGGCCAGATGTTCTTGCTGGATGACACCGACATTCGGGACTTCTGGGAGCATGGCACCGGTTCGGGTTACAGCGGCACGTCGCTCGGCGTCGAAGCCATCGGCGAGTTCCAGGTGCTCACCAACACATACACCGCTGAGTTCGCAGGTAACGGCGCTGTCGTAAACGCAACCTCGCGCTCTGGGACCAATGATCTCCACGGCGGCGCATACGAATTCTTCCGCAACAATATTTTAGACGCCCGCGATATCGTCGATCCGACGACCGGCCCCCCTCCTTTCCGGAGGAATCAGTTTGGCGTCGATCTCGGCGGACCCATTAAGAAGGACAAGCTCTTCTTTTTCGGAAACTGGGAAGGACTCCGGCAATCTCTTTCGACGACCACGGACCTCTTCGTTCCCGAGCCGTACGTTGTGCAGGGCATGATGTCGTGCGCTAGCCCCAACGCTTTTCCTGTCGCGGTGACGGGCAGTTGTGTCCCCTCAACCGCCGCCAACAGTACACAGCCGGGAATTATGATCGGAAAGGTTCCGGGTGCGAACGTAACGTCGGAACAACTCGCAGCGCTGTACAGCCTTTGTAAAGGGTGTAAGGCGATTACGCCCACTGCGCCAGTCGTCCTTCCCGGCAACACCACCTGCGCTCAGCCAGGTTGCGATCTGGGCGGATATTTCGAGGTTGCGACCGCCCCGCCTCTGGTCATCAATGAAGATTATGTCATGGGACGCGTGGACTACACGCTAGGCACGAATGATTCTCTGTTTGGCCGCTATACCATCGATAACGCGAAAGTCGGTGACCCACGTGATCCGATGGAAATCTTCCCGGAGACCGATCACACGCGAAACCAGTTCGTCACCATCACCGAAAAGCACGTCGCTTCGGCCACGCTGGTGAACTCGCTTCGCTTCGGCTTCGTTCGCAACAACGAAAATTCACAGGCGCAGCCGGCCCTTTTGCCGGGCCAGATATCGGCGGCAAATGCGTTTTCGACGGGGCTGGGTGGCCCTGCTATCACCACCGACCCTCTCCGCTTCGTGCCAACCTACCCGAACGAATTGCCCCGCCAGGACGGCCAGTCTGTCGGCTTCGAGGGGGTCGCCAATATCGGTCCGGACCCGAATCGGCCCGATGAGCTCGTTCAGAACAAGTTCAGCGGCGGCGACGATATCGTCTGGACCCATGGCGCCCACAGCCTCAAGTTTGGCGCCGTCGTCACCAGAATTCAAACCCAGAACCTCCAAACGGCTTACTCCAACGGTGGTTACTTTATTTCCTACGCCTCGATCAATCCTTTTTTCCGCCCGAACTACGATGGCGAACTTTTTCTTCAAGGGTCACCCTTCCTCGCGTTCGCCGTCCCACCGGGGGATAACAACGCGACTCGATATTTCCGGGAAATCCTGATCGCTCCGTACATCCAGGATGACTGGAAGATAACCTCCCGGCTTACGCTGAACCTCGGCTTCCGCTACGATTACGATACCAATCCCGTGGGCTGGGCTTTCGGCAATCAGCCGATGACCACCATCGTTGGCTCGTACCTTCCGCCCATTGGCCCGATTGCGCCTCCGATTGGTCCTGTGTTTACGCCGGTCAAACACGTCTTTGCGAACAACATCAATGCCGCGAACTTCGAGCCCCGCTTCGGGTTTGCTTTTGATCCCTTCAAGGATCACAAGACCTCGATCCGCGGAGGCGTCGGCATCTTCGATGATCCCACGTCGGGTCGGCTCTGGGAGTCCAACTTTATCAACACATATCCCTCCGGCTCCTCGTTTCTCGTTTTGCCCGCTTTCCCGGCCCTGTGTGCGACCGGGTGTAATCCTCCAGGTACCACGGGCGAGTTTGCCGGCGTAACCTATCAACCCCACGGCGGCTCCCCCTACCAGATAACGTACAACTTGAACCTGCAGCGCGAGATTGCACACGGCACCGTCTTTTCCATCGGCTATGTCGGCTCGGTGTCGCGCCACCTTTGGACGCAGGGGGACATCAATCCTCCGAAGTGCATCGGCGATACCGCCGGCAACGCTTTCCCGGACTGCACGGGTTTGCCCTCGATTCCAACGGCCCTCCCAACCGCTTCGAACGCGACCTACACGGTGCAGACTGCGGGCTGCCCAGGTGGCGAAGCAAGCTGCTACGGCAGTGGCGCGCAATTCGCGAACCTGGCCACATATCAGACGGGCGCAGCCGGACCGAGGATCAATGGGGCCTTCGGATCAGTAATCCAGGCCTACAACACGGGGGCCTCGGGCTACAATTCCCTGCAGGTTGCCCTCAACCGCCAGTTCGCGCGCGACTTAGCGGGTCAGGTGAACTACACTTGGTCCCGCTGCGTTGACGACGGATCTTTCGCCTCGTCCTTGGAGGAATTCGCGCAACTGGTCACCGATCGCTACAACGAGAAATACGATTACGGGAACTGCACTTTCGACATCCGCCACAATATCAGCGGCAATATCCTCTACTCCTTGCCTTTCAAAGGGAATCGGCTTGTCGAAGGATGGGAGATCTCGTCGATCGTCGGGATTCACACGGGGTTGCCGTTGAACGTGTACAACTCGGGCATTCAGTTCGCGGATCCCGCGGACTTGTCGACCCAGTGGGGCTCAAGGGCAAACTATTCCTTCGCGCCCGGATGCACCCCGAACCACCTCGAGAAGAAGAGGATCAGCCCGACGACAATCCAGTGGTTCGATCCCTCGTGCTATGAGGCCCAGGCTACGGGGTTCCTGGGGAATGTTAAGCGAGACAGTCTCCCCGGTCCCGGCACGTTCAGCGCGGACATTTCCGTCACCAAGAACACGAAGATCACGGAGAGGCTGAACATGCAGTTCCGTACGGAATGTTTCAACTGCTTCAATCACTTCAACGTCGGAGGGACAGGAGCGGGCGTACTCGGCGCCATAAATGTACCCGGTAATGCCGCCGGGCAAACCACGTTCTCGCAGTCGCCGGTCGTGACGCCTCGGCAGATTCAGTTTGCAGTGAAGTTAGATTTCTAACCCCGTGATCACCTGACCGATGCCAGATCCCAATCTGGCATCGGTCAGGTTTTTTATCGCGCGCTGGGTGTCTAAATCATGAAAGCACGACAGGTAATTTTGAGAGCGATCGCCAGGAAGATCACTTGGAATCAGGCGGCGGACGTTCTTGGGATCTCCTACTCAGCGATGGAGCGCTTGCGCCAGCTTTACATTAGGAGAGGCTACGACGGTTTCTGGGTCAGAGCGATTCGTAGACCTCGTCAGAGGCATGTGCCCTTGGAAACTGTTGAGAAGGTTCTCCTCCTGTACCAGAAGAGGTACTCTCACATCAGCCTACGTTCCTTCCACGAAAAATTAAAAGAAGAACATGGCATTGATCTTTCCTACGAGTGGGTGGCGCAAGCCGTAAATGAAGCTGGCTTGATCGCGGATCCATTGCCTGATCAGTCGCGTGCTTGTCGCCAGAGTTGAGACCTCCGCCTTCCGCGCGACAACTCTGCTGGACCAGCCCGAGGTTACAGGGTACGCAAAATCTGGAGACGGCCCTCTCCACGCCAAACGAATGCCGATTTCCTGAGCTTTGGTAAAATGAGACGAGGAGTCGCTAAATTGAGAGCACCGCTGGGCTCGCGATCCGTTGCCGCTTTGCTCCTTACCCCACTGATGCTGATAGCCGCATGTGCTCGGCCTTTGATGGCTCAGGTGGCCGGTATCCGTGGCTTCACCGTTGCCAGTCGTTCAGATATCGTCGCGGACGACGGGAAAGCAACAGCCGGCTCGGATGCCCGCCGCTCTTCTGAGTGCGATCGATCCTGCTTGGAAGGAATGGTCGATCGATATCTCACTTCGATAGTGGCTCACGATCCTTCTCGCGCGCCTCTGTCGCCCACAGTCCGGTACGCCCAAGACAATGTGCCCTTAAAAATCGGCAAAGCCTTATGGGCGACCGCTAGCGGTCTTGGCACCTATCGGCACTACTTCGCCGATCCAGAACGTGGCGACGTCGGCGCAATTGGCGTCGTCTACGAGAATGACGTCGCCGCCATCCTGATTCTCAGACTCAAGATCGAAAACCAACTCATCACAGAAGCCGAACAGTTCGTCGCCCATGATCCGCGCGGGGCCGCCTTGTACGAGAAAATGGCAAAACCCGATCCCGGCTGGCTCACAACGATTCCGCTTGAGCGAAGGCAATCGCGTGAGTCTCTTGAGGAAGCTGCTTACATGTATTATCAGGCTCTCGAGAAAAATGACGGCAAGGGTATCTACGCTTTTACCGACGATTGCAATCGCATCGAAGATGCCGTCAAAACGACCAATCAACCCAGGCCGCAGAACTACGGCCATTCTGACTCGGACATCAGCGACTTTACGATGCTAGGGTGCAAAGCCCAATATGAGTTGGGCTTTCTTGGCTTCACGACTGGATGCCGCGATCGGAGATATCTAGTAGTCGATGTGGAACGAGGTGCCGTTCTCGCCTCTGCGTATCTTGATTTCGATGGGACCGTGACGGAAATGCATTTGACCGATGGCCGCGTCTGGAAAGTTCCGCCGTACTTCATGACACCGCGCACAAATCAGTCAAACGAAGCCTATAGGGTCGAAAATGGGAGCATTCGATTAATAGAAATGACTATGTATGAAGTTCCGTTCAATGCTCGCCCTGCCTTTGACAAATAGACGCCCGGAGACCTTCATGCCGA
>Ga0187868_1000667_pt1 | contig 26757 bp, 17 predicted proteins | sample June2016WEW_13_4_FD_133014 | JGI IMG/M metagenome (GOLD analysis project Ga0187868, IMG submission 133014) | Peatland microbial communities from SPRUCE experiment site at the Marcell Experimental Forest, Minnesota, USA - June2016WEW_13_40 | ecosystem: Environmental > Terrestrial > Soil >... | reverse complement strand
GATGCTTTCCGCGCGGAAGTTGAATATGGGTAATTATTTTTAACCGCCATGCCTCAAATAGCGGCATCCCATCCGGTTCTGACGAAAAAATCTTCAAGACAGGGGTTGTCTTGAAAAAGAGCAGTGATAATTGCAAGTCACACAGGCCAGCCGGATGCAATCCAGTTGCAGCCGTCCACGATGAGCACGCGGATTTTCCGTTCAACGGTTTCCGCAAAAAGGACATCGGCGGCTTGACAATTTCGGGCGAACTGTTGAGATGACCTCCGTCAGCAAATCCGGGTTATGAGCGTTAATTTTCTTTTCGTTCAATCAACAGGAATCATTCGAAAATCGTTTCCATCCGTTCCCGGATCATTGTTGATGTTGGTGTTCTTCGCCGGGCTGGGAAGTCTTACAAAAGTGCAGGCCGACGGGATGTTTGTCGCGCCAAAATTTGTCTGGGACAAACATAAGGACATCAACGAACCGACGCAAAAAGCCATCATCGTTTATGACACCGGGCGCGAGGGTTTGATTTTGCAGGTCAAATATGAAGGGCCGGTGAGCGAATTTGGCTGGCTGGTTCCCGTCCCAAATTTGCCGACGGTTCAAAAAGGCTCGATGAAATGTTTTTACGAATTGAGCCAATACACGCAGCGACATTTTGAAACCGCATGGCAGCACAACCAGACCAAGTCCATGAGCTTGGGTGTGGCCGGAATTGACTCGGCGGGGAAATCCGAACCGCTGGTCAAAGTGATTGAAATCAAAACTGTCGGCGCTTACGAAATCGCGGTGCTGGCGACGAAAGACACCGGTGCTTTGGAAAAATGGCTCGAGGCAAATCATTTTTCCTTTCCGACGAATGCGACCGCCGTGATTGATTCCTACGTCCAGCGGCAATGGTATTTTGTCGCGGCCAAGGTGAATCTCGAACAAGGCGCGCTGGGACTGGTTTCGTCGGCGCTCAAACTTCCGGCGGGCGAATTGAATCCGCTGCAAATCAGTTTTGCCAGCGAACACTGCGTTTATCCGCTGAAAATTTCTTCGGCCAACGGCACGCCGTCGGAAGTGCAGGTTTATGTGCTGTCGCCCGAACCGTTGCTGGAAACGACGATGCTCGAAAAGAAACTGCCGCTGATTTACAGCAACGATCTGGCGCGGATGGCCATGCGATCTCAATCATCTGAAAACATGCTGCTCTGGGAGAAGACCATCGAGATGCGCATGAGGGGTGAAGCAGCAACGGGCGTTCCGGTGTTGTCAGCGGAGGACAAAAGGATGATTCAAAAAATGAGTGAAACGCCCGAAGCAACGCCTGATGATTTATTGCCGTATGCCAAGGTTACGAAAACAGATTTGCCGGATTGCAGCAAAGCGATTTCACGTCTCGCGGACAAATCATGGTGGCTGACGAAACAAACCTGGACCTTCAAGCCCGAAGAAATGCGCGACCTGGAATTCGAGCCGGCAATCACCGTCTTCACTGACGAGCTTGGCACAAAATATGGCTACTACACTGCGGATAAGCTTGCCCGTTTCGGGGCAGATGCGGTTCCGGCATTCATTGCGGCGTTTCAAAACCCGAATCCCATTGTCCGCATCAATGCGGCTTCTATTTTTAATCGGCATTACAACTCAATTCGTGATTCCAGATTGGCGGAGGCCGCGATCGCCTGGTTGAAAGATTCGGAACCGGCAGTCAGAGTGGCGGGGGTCAATGTGATGACCGGGTATGGCAATTGGAATCCGAAGTTTGCAGAACCTCTTGTCGCCATGCTGCGCGATGAGGACGCCGGCGTCCGCCGTGCCGTTGCTTTTGGTCTGCCACGATTCCGCGGCGATGTGGAAGCATACATTCCCGTTTTTCGGGAAATGCTCAAAGATAAAAATCCAAGTATTCAAATTTCCGGTTTGGAAATGCTCGAACGTCTTAACGCTCCCGTCCCCGTCGAAGATTTGTTGCCGCTTTTTAAAATTCACCACGACTTGTCTCACCCGTTTGTAATCAGCTTGATCGCGCAAGTATTGTATCACGAAGATATTTCTGATGAAGAAGCCATTCCCTTGCTCCAAAGCCCTGAGCCGGCGGCGCGGATGATTGGACTCCGGATTTTATATAAGAACGCAGACAAACGATCTAATAATGCCGACAAACAACCGGTGGAACTGGCGCTGCCACTCTTAAAAGATTCGGCAGAACTTGTGCGCGCACTAACCGCCAAAACGTTGCGGGCACTCACGGGACAACATTTTACTGATGAGCAGCCCGACCAGTGGGAAACGTGGTGGGTGGAAAACAAAACGAATTTCGTCGTGCAACTGCACCCCGAAGAACTTTGGCCAAGACGCAGGGGAACAAATGATTTTCGCCGGTATTTGACCAACCGTCCGCCGGCGAGCGTTCCATAATTCCTGTTACCGCACAATCCACCCGCCGCCAGCAACCAGGCGTTCTGATTAACCGCAGTCCGGCTGGGCGTGGTTCTATTTCGCCGCCAGCGCCGCTTCGATGGCTTGAATCATTTCCGGCGAATCGGGTTTCACCTTCGACTCAAACCGCTTCAGGATTTTGCCGTCGCGGCCAACGAGGAACTTGGTGAAATTCCATCCAATGTCCCCGGCAAACGGCGATTCCTTGCCCGCCAGCATCACGTAAAGCGAATGACGGTTGGCGCCGTTGACTTCGATTTTGTCGAACATCGGAAAGGTCACGTCGTATTTCGAGGTGCAAAACTGTTTGATTTCCGCGTCCGTGCCGGATTCCTGCCCGCCAAACTGGTTGCAGGGAAAACCGAGCACAACCAAACCCCGGTCCTTGTATTTCTGATAGAGCGCTTCCAACGCGGTGTATTGCGGAGTGAATCCGCATTTCGACGCGACGTTGACAATGAGCATGACTTTGCCCTGATACGGCTTCAGCGAGGTGTCCTTGCCGTCAATGTCCTTGAGCGGTATGTTGTAAATGGATCCCGCGGCATAGGTGGAGATGACCTGAAAAATCAGGCCCACGGCCAGAAGAATGAATATTTTCATGATGAGAACAGTGCACCGGCTGATGCGGGCTGTCAAATCGCCGCGTTCGGGTCATCGCATAATCCATCCGCCGCCGGCCACCAGATCGTCCTGATAAAACACCGCTGCCTGGCCGGGCGTAATGGCGCGCTGCGGTTCGTGCAATTTTACTTTGGCCTTGCCCACGCCAAGCGGGGTCACAGTCGCAGCCGTGCCGGGATGGTTGTAACGGATTTTGGCCGTTACTTCGATTGGCTCCGTCAAATTGTCGAACGGAATCCAGTTGCAGCCGTCCACGGTGAATTCATCGCGGTCGAGTGCTGAATCGTCGCCGACGATGACGCGGTTGTTCGCCGCATCCAGTTCAATCACGTAAACCGGCTTGGCGGTGGTGATGCCCAGGCCTTTGCGCTGGCCGATGGTGTAAAATTCAATGCCGTCGTGGTGGCCGAGGACGCGCCCGTGCAAATCAATAATCTCGCCGCGATGCTTCTGCGCGAGGTTCGCCTCCTGGAGAAATTTCCCGTAATCCTTGTCCGGCACGAAGCAGATTTCCATGCTCTCCTCCTTGTCGGCGGTCTTGAGCTGGCAATGCCGCGCGACTTCGCGGGTGTCGCTCTTGGTCTTTTCACCGAGCGGAAACAGGGCGCGCGCGAGTTGATCCTGCCGCAGCGAAAAAAGAAAATAGCTCTGGTCTTTGCGCCGGTCGCGTCCGCGCTTGAGCAACATCCGGCCATTGTCGCGCCGTTCCAGCCGCGCAAAATGGCCGGTGGCGATGAATTGCGCGCCGAGCTGGTCGGCGCGATCAATCAGCCGGCCAAACTTCAAATTCTGATTGCACAATACGCACGGGTTCGGCGTGCGGCCGGCCTTGTATTCGTCGGCAAAGTATTGGATGACGTGTTTCTGGAACTCCGCCGACTCGTCAATGAGGTAATACGGAATGTTGAGTTTGTGGCAGACGGCGCGGGCGTCGGTGACGGCCTGCGGGCCGCAACATTTGTCCTCGGCGCGGTTCACGCAATCCTGCGGCCAGAGCTTGAGCGTGATGCCGATGACCTCATAACCCTGCTCCAGCAACAGCGCGGCGGTGGCGGAGGAGTCCACTCCGCCGCTCATGCCGCAGACGACGCGCTGACGCTTTTGCGAATTCACAGTGGGACATTATACAACCGCCGCGCGGCGTGTAAAATGGTTTGCGAAGGGCGTTGAATGAAAATGCTAATGCGCTTTTTCAACAACCAGCATTTCAGTCGGCTCGCGGCTTGGCGCTTATTTTGGACCAATGCTGTCAACCTTCCATTCGTTCCCGGTCTTTATCATTTTTGCGTCAACTACCTTAACTGTCTCCTGCTTTTCTCCCGGCAGAGTTCCTCGGAAACTGACGTGCAGAATCACCTGATCGTCGGCGATGACTTGCTGATCAAGAATTTGAAATCCTTCCGCTTTGTTCAAGCCTTCTGTGCTCGCGATAATGAAACATGCCGCCAGGGATTTGCCCATCTTTTGTGACATTCCCTTATACTGCTGCAATTGTCTCTCACGCTCGCCTGGAGTAAAGCAGGCTAGAAACGTTTCGAAATCACCCTTATGGTCAAACCAGATTGCCGATAAAAAGGCTGACCGCGGATCGGTATATCCGGCAAAAGTCCAGGAGCTCTTAGGAAAGTCAGTTTCGGTGGGTGCTACCGGCTGCGGTTTGGGTAGAGGTCGTTGTTGATGTTGATGATGAACTACGAGAGTAGTAGTGCCGGTTGCCACGATGACAGCGGCAACGGCGACGGCTGCAGTTTTGAATTTTGCCCATGCCATAATTTTCAATGCTCCTTTGATGAGGGTTAAGGTTGAAATCGAAGTTGTCGCGCCTTTGGCCAGTGCCACGGCGGTCACGGATTTGGCCAGCGTTACTGGCACAGCCTGGACGGAATTGGCGGAAATCGCCCCGGCAATGATGGCCGTCGTCGAACTCACGCCGCGTTTCGTGAAAAATTTCCGCAGCTTTTCCAGCGCACGACCGATCCTTTTTTCTGCGGCGTCTTCGCTCGCACCCAGAACCAGCCCGACTTCGCGAAGATTCCTGCCTTCATAAAATCGCAGCACGATGGCCTGACGATCTTTCTCGCGCAGACCCGCGACGGCGGTGTCCAGCAACGGCGCGATTTTCGGCCAGACCTCGGTTTCCGGTTCGTTCAAAATAGATTGCATGTGCGCCTCCTGTTCGCGGCGGTGACGCCGGCTTTCGCTTCTCACAAAATTATTCGCCGTCAAGCGCGTGACTTGAAACAGCCAACTGGAAAGGGCTATGACCTCGCGTAATCGTGTCGCTTTTTTCGCGAGAATGATGAAGACCGCCTGGGTGATTTCCTCGGCGTTATGCGGATTGCCGACGTGTCGAAGCGCGACGGAATAAACCAGATTGATATGTCGCGTCACCAGCGTGGCAAACGCGTCGTCGGAATTGCTTTCCGCGTATTGCCGCAACAGCGCGTTGTCATCCATTGACTGCATTCACCAATAAGTGTGCGCTGCCCGGCCAAAGCCGACAATTTATTTACACCTTTCTGAAAGTTTGCGCGCCGGGACGGATGATTTGATTCGATCAGCAACCAGCCACCGTATAGCTGGCTAATTTCAGGCGGCTACTTCGCGACTCGTTTGGGTTACTTCATTTCTGGACACCATGACCCTGGCCGTCGGTAGTTACATTTCCATTGATCTTCCATTCTCCTTGAATCTTCTTCATCGGCACGGTGGCGTCACCCATCCGGCTTGAATGAAAATGCAGAATTGCCTCGTCACTTGATGTGACTTCATTGCTGACGGCTTGAAAGTTCCCGATCATGGCGGCTATTTTAATGTTCTGCGCGGCCAGATCGCTTTCGGATTTTCCTTTTCCTGCCGTTTCCATGAAGGCCTTCTGAAATTCCGGAGTGAAGCTTGCCAAAACCATTTTCATGTCACCCTGACTCATCGCCAAAAGTGATGATTGGAGTGCGGCTTCCGGAGTGGCATACCTCGTAGACTCTTTAGCTTGATGCTGGTGATTAACCACTAAAGTCGTTGTGCCGGCAGCCAGTATAACTGCCACGCCTGCCACAATCGCTGTTTTTGCTTTTGTCCATGCCATAATTTTCAATGCTCCTTTGATGAGGGTTAATGTTGAACCACTGGCTGCCGCGCCTTTGACCACCGCGATGGCCGTCACGGCCTTTGCCAGCGCTGCCGGCGCGGCTTGAACGGAATGGACGGAAACCGCCCCGGCGATGATGGCCGTCGTCGAACTTACGCCGTGTTTCGTGAAAAATTTCCGCAGTTTTTCCAACGCCCGGTTCACGCGCACCTTCGCCGCGCCGACTTCCTTGAAATTCCGGCCTTCAAAAAATCGCAGCACGACGGCGTCATGATCTTTTTGACCAAGCTTCTCCATCGCTCCGTCCAGCAGCGGCGCGATTTGAGTCCAGGTTTCGTCGGATGCCGGTTCGTTCAAAGTGGATTGCATGTGCGCCTCCTGTTCGCGGCGTTGCCGCCGCCGTTGCATCGTCAGCGCATTGGCGCTCGCGTAACGCGCCGTGCGGCAAAGCCAGCCGCCTAAAATGGTCTTCGGGCCGAGCGACCCCGCCTCGCGCGCCAGAATGATGAAAACCGCCTGTGTGATTTCCTCGGCCAGATGCGCGTCGCGTACTTGCCGCAGCGCGACGGAATAAACGAGATTGACGTGGCGCGAAACGAGCGCGGCGAACGCCTCCTCGGAATTGCGCCCGCCTTGCTCGCGCGCCGTCGCGGCAGGCCGGGCATATTCCCGCAGCAGGGTCAGGTCGTCATTCATGGTTTTACTTATACATCTACGCTGCCGTGAAAAGGTAACAGATTATTTTTGGGCTTTTCGAGGACCCGTCTTCGCTGCGTTCGCCGCGGCAAGCGAGGACGAGAACGCAACCGTTCCTTGGATGATTGACAGTGTTTTCCACCCTGTTTATTGTGCCGCAAGGCGGCAAACGCCCCCGCCATGGCCTGAAAATCCAGAATCATTTATTGCGCAATAGTAAAATTTATGTCAAGTATAAGAGAATGAAAGGCGACGATCGCCAAGCGATGACCAGTAAAACAACGCAGCGACCCAACAACCGGGCGCGGGGGCAAGCCGTCGCGCCGCCGAAACAGGGACTTTATGACCCACGCTTCGAGCATGAAGCGTGCGGCGTGGGCTTTGTGGTCAACATCAAGGGTAAACAATCGCACACCATCGTCCAGCAGGCGCTCCAGGTGTTGCGCAACCTCCAGCACCGCGGCGCGTGCGGTTCCGAGGCGAACACGGGCGACGGGGCGGGCATCCTGATGCAGGTGCCCCACGCGTTCCTCGAGGAGGCGTGCCGCGAAGTGAAAGTTGCCCTGCCCGGACCGGGCGAATACGGCGTCGGCATGGTCTTTCTGCCGCCCCATCCCGCGGAGCGCTACAAGTGCGAGGTGCTTTTCGAGGATATCGTTGCCACGGAAGGTCTGCAACTGCTGGGCTGGCGGACCGTGCCCACCGAACACAGTTCGCTGGGTCAGACCGCCATCGCGTCCGAGCCCATCGTGCGCCAGGTGTTCATCGCGCGTCCCCACGGCCTGGCCGACGACCTGGCGTTCGAGCGCAAGCTCTACGTCATCCGCAAACTGGCGGAGCGCGGCATCCGCGCCTCGGGCCTCCGGGGCGGTGACAAATTTTACGTCTGCAGCCTGTCCGCCAAAACGATGATTTACAAAGGTATGCTGACGCCGGAACAGGTGGAACGGTACTACCCCGACCTCACGGATTCGTCACTGGCCAGCGCGCTGTGCCTCGTGCATTCGCGCTTCAGCACGAACACGTTTCCCACCTGGGAACGCGCGCATCCCTACCGTTACGTGGCGCACAACGGTGAAATCAACACCTTGCGCGGCAACATCAACTGGATGCACGCCCGCCAGTCGCTGTTCGCGTCCGATTTGTTCGGCGATGATCTCAAGAAGCTGCTGCCGGTCGTCAACGAGGACGGCAGCGACTCGGCCATGTTCGACAATGCGCTGGAGTTTCTCACGCTCACCGGCCGCACCCTCCCGCACGCCGTGATGATGATGATTCCCGAGCCGTGGGAACGGCACGAGAGCATGGACGCGGAAAAACGGGCGTTCTACGAATATCATTCCTGCCTGCAGGAGCCGTGGGACGGCCCCGCCTCCATCGCGTTCACGGACGGCGTGCGCATTGGCGCGTGCCTGGACCGCAACGGCCTGCGCCCCTCGCGTTACTACGTGACGAAGGACGACCGCGTCATCATGGCCAGCGAAGTCGGCGTGCTCGACCTGCCGCCGGAAATGATCGTCCAGAAAGGCCGCCTGCAGCCCGGCCGGATGTTCCTGATTGACACCGAGCAGGGCCGCATCGTGGCGGACGAGGAACTAAAAAACAAGGTTGCCACGGAGCATCCGTATCAGGTCTGGCTCAACCGGAACCACGTGCTGCTTGAAAATTTGCCCAAGCCGCCGCACGTTCACGAACCGGATCACCGGACCGTGCTCCAGCGCCAGCAGGCGTTTGGCTACACGTTCGAGGACCTGCGGTTTATTCTCGGCCCCATGGCCAACGACAGCGTGCAACCGCTCGGCTCGATGGGCACGGACACGCCGCTTGCGATGCTCTCGAACAAGCCGCAATTGCTCTACAACTATTTCAAACAGCTTTTCGCACAGGTCACCAACCCGCCGATTGACCCCATCCGCGAGGAAATCATCACCTCCACGGAAACGATGGTCGGCTCGGAGAGCAATCTGCTCGAGCCCACACCCGAAAGCTGCCGCATGATCAAGCTGGAGCATCCCATCCTCACCAACGAGGATCTCGAAAAGCTCCGGCACGTGGACCGCCCCGGTTTCAAGGCGGTCACCCTGCCGATTTTGTTCAAGGCGGCGGAAGGCGCCCGGGGACTGGAAAGCGCGCTCGACCAGTTGTTCGCTGCCACCGACAAGGCAATTGCCGGAGGCTCAAACATCATCATTCTTTCCGATCGTGGCATCAGTGCCGAAAATGCGCCGATTCCCGCAATGCTCGCCATGGCGGGCCTGCATCATCATTTGATCCGGCAGGGCACGCGAACGCGCGTCGGGCTTGTGCTCGAATCGGGCGAGTCGCGCGAAGTTCACCATTTTGCGTTGCTCATCGGCTACGGTTGCAGCGCCATCAATCCCTACCTCGCGTTCGACTCGCTCGACGACATGATCCGTGAGGGATTGCTCGTGGACATGGACCACAAGACCGCCATTAAAAAATACATCAAGGCGGTGGTCAAAGGCGTGGTAAAAACGATGGCCAAGATGGGCATCTCCACCATCCAGAGCTATCGCGGCGCGCAGATTTTCGAGGCCATCGGGTTGAACCACAACGTCATTGACCGCTACTTCACCTGGACGGTGTCGCGCATCGAGGGCGTCGGCCTGGACGTGCTGGCCGAAGAGGCGCTGGCCCGCCATCGCCAGGCCTTCCCTGAACGCCAGGTCAATCCCGACTCATCGGGGCTTGACCCCGGCGGCCAGTACCAGTGGCGCAGCGATGGCGAATTCCACCTGTTCAACCCGCAGTCCATCCACCAGCTGCAAATCGCCTGCCGCCTCGGCAGTTACAAGCTGTTCAAGGAATACGCGGAATTGATCAACCACCAGGCGCAAAACCTCTGCACGCTGCGCGGTCTGCTCGAGTTCAATTGGGCGGAGAAATCCGTGCCCATCGAAGAGGTTGAGCCGGTCGAGGAAATCGTGAAACGGTTCAAGACCGGCGCGATGAGCTACGGCTCGATCAGCCAGGAAACCCACGAGGCGCTCGCCATCGCCATGAACCGCCTCGGCGGCAAGAGCAACACCGGCGAAGGTGGCGAAGATCCGGAACGCTACGTCTGGACCAACGGGCGCGGTGACTCGAAAAACAGCGCCATCAAGCAGGTCGCCTCGGGCCGCTTCGGCGTGACGAGCAATTACCTCATCAACGCAAAGGAGTTGCAGATCAAGATGGCCCAGGGCGCGAAGCCGGGTGAAGGCGGCGAACTGCCCGGCCGCAAGGTTTATCCGTGGATCGCCAAAACGCGGCTTACCACGCCGGGCGTCGGGCTGATTTCGCCGCCGCCGCACCACGACATTTATTCCATCGAAGACCTCGCCCAGTTGATCCACGACTTGAAGAACGCGAACCGCAACGCGCGCGTGAGCGTGAAGCTCGTCGCGGAGGTGGGCGTGGGCACCGTCGCCGCCGGCGTCGCCAAGGCGCACGCGGACGTGGTGCTCATCAGCGGTCACGACGGCGGCACGGGCGCGTCGCCGCTCTCCTCGATCAAGCATTCGGGCATTCCGTGGGAGCTCGGCCTGGCCGAGACGCACCAGACGCTCGTGCTCAACAATCTCCGCAGCCGCATTTACGTCGAGGCTGACGGCCAGCTCAAGACGGGCCGCGACGTGGCCATCGCCGCGCTGCTCGGGGCGGAGGAATTTGGTTTTGCCACCGCGCCGCTCGTCGCGCTTGGCTGTCTCATGATGCGCGTGTGCCATCTGAACACCTGCCCCGTGGGCGTGGCCACCCAGGACCCGCAGCTCCGCAAATTCTTCACGGGCAGCCCGGACCACGTGGTCAATTTCATGCGGTTCATCGCCACGGAATTGCGCGAGATCATGGCCCGACTCGGCTTCCGGACGGTGAACGAAATGATCGGCCGCACGGACAAGCTGGCCCCGCGGAAGGCGATTGAGCATTGGAAGGCGAAAGGTCTCGACTTCACGAGCATTTTGCAACGGCCGGATGTCTGGCCGGAGGTCATCCGCTACCGGCAGATTGACCAGGATCACGGCATTGAAAAGTCACTCGACGTGACACGGCTGCTGGACATCTGCGAGCCGGCCATCGAACGTGGCGAGCGCGTTCACGCCGACCTGCCCATCCGCAACGTCCACCGCGTCGTCGGCACCATCACCGGCAGCGAGATCACGAAGAAATGGGGCCCGAACGGCCTGCCGGAGGACACCATCAATCTCAAGTTCACCGGCAGCGCGGGCCAGAGCTTCGGCGCATTCATTCCCAAGGGCATGACGCTCGAACTCGAAGGCGACGCGAACGATTATTTGGGCAAGGGCCTCAGCGGCGGCAAAATCATCGTCTATCCCCCGAAGGCTTCGACCTTTGTCGCCGGGGAAAACATCATCATCGGCAACGTGGCCTTTTACGGGGCCACGAGCGGCGAGGCGTTCGTGCGCGGCATGGCGGGCGAACGGTTCGGCGTGCGCAACAGCGGCGTGAATGCGGTCGTCGAGGCCATCGGCGATCATGGCTGTGAATACATGACCGGCGGACGCGTGATTGTTCTGGGCCGGACCGGACGCAACTTTGCCGCGGGCATGTCCGGCGGCATCGCCTACGTGCTCGACGAAGCCGGCGATTTCCCGGCGCATTGCAACCAGGAAATGGTCGGTTTGGAAAAGCTGAAGGACGCCGACGAGATCGAGATCATCTGGAAATTGATCCAGCGGCACCAGGCTTACACGAAGAGCGACCGCGCGGCGAAGGTGCTGGCGGACTGGCGGAAGCTCGTGCCGAAGTTCGTCAAGGTGATGCCGAAGGACTACCAGCGCGTGCTCGAATCCATGAAGAAGGTGAAGGAGCAGGGACTGACCGGCGACCAGGCCATCATGGCCGCGTTCGAGGAAAACGTCCGCGACGTCGCCCGCGTCGGCGGCGGCTGATCGGGAAACTTTAACGCAGAGGCGCAGAGGACGCAAAGAAACGCAAAGAAGACTTTATTGAAACGGCGAAATTTCGTTCACTGAATCCATTTAATGGATGGAACCATGCACGAGAACGAGATTTCCAATCTGATTATCGGCGCGGCAATTGAAGTGCATAAGTATTTCGGGCCGGGTTTGGTGGAGCAGGTTTATGAGGAAGCGTTGTGCCACGAGTTGTCGTTGCGCGGCATCCGTTTCGAGCGGCAGAAGTTTGTGCCCATCCATTACAAGGGCGTGAAACTCGGTGTGCCGCTCCGGTTGGATTTGATCGTTGAGGACAAGGTGATTGTTGATTTGAAGGCGAAGGAAGAAGTGATTGCGCTCGACGGCGCGAAGCTCTTGAGCTATCTGCGGCTGTCGAATTTGCGGCTCGGCTTGATCATCAACTTTCACTCGCTGGTATTGAAAGACGGGATTTCGCGGGTGGTTAACGGATTGCAGATGCCACCGCCTGAGCCTGGTTCGTTCAGCCTTTGACATTTTTATGAAATGTTTTAATGCAGAAGCGCGGAGCGCGCAGAGTAACGCAGGGAAAAGTTTCAAATTCTTCTCTGCGCACCTTCGTGTTCTCTGCGTCTCTGCGTTTAATCGATTTCAACCAATCAACTGACGATGGGCAAGCCCACAGGATTCATCGAGTATCTGCGCGAACTGCCGGCGGACCGGCCGCCGGCCGGGCGCATCGCGGACTGGAAGGAATTTCACCTGCACCTGTCGGAGGCCGCTCTGCGCAAACAGGGCGCGCGGTGCATGGACTGCGGCACTCCCTTCTGCCACACCGGTGTGCTCCTCAGCGGCATGGCCAGCGGCTGCCCCATCCACAACCTTGTCCCGGAATGGAACGATCTCATCTATCGTGGTCTTTGGAAGGAAGCGCTTGAGCGGTTGCACAAGACGAACAATTTCCCCGAATTCACCGGCCGCGTCTGCCCCGCGCCGTGCGAAGGCTCGTGCGTGCTCGGCATCAACGCCCCGCCCGTCACCATCAAAAACATCGAGTGCGCCATCATTGACCGCGGCTGGGACGAGGGCTGGGTCACCGCCGAACCGCCGAAACAACGCACTGGCAAAAAGGTCGCCGTCGTCGGCTCCGGTCCGGCCGGACTGTGCGCCGCCGCTCAACTAAACAAAGCCGGCCACACCATCACCGTTTTCGAGCGCGCCGACCGTCCCGGCGGGCTGCTCATGTATGGCATCCCGAACATGAAGCTCGACAAGGAACAGGTCGTCCTGCGCCGCATCCGGCAGCTCGAAGCCGAAGGCATCCGGTTCGTCTGCAACATCGAAGTGGGTGGAAATTATCCGGCGGAAAAACTTTTGAAGGAATTTGACGCCGTGATTCTCGCGACCGGCGCAACGAAGCCGCGCGATCTGCCGGTGGTAGGCCGGAACCTCAAGGGCGTTCACTTCGCGATGGAATTTCTCACCGCGAACACGAAAAGCATTCTCGACGGCAAAAAGAACGGCAGTTTCATTTCCGCCGCCGGCAAGGACATTGTCGTCATCGGCGGCGGCGACACCGGGACGGATTGCGTGGGCACCGCGATGCGCCACGGCTGCGCGAGCCTGGTGCAGCTCGAAATTTTGCCCACCCCGCCGGAAGAGCGCACGGCGGACAATCCGTGGCCCGAATGGCCGAAGGTCTATCGCCTGGACTACGGCCAGGAGGAGGCCGCCGCGAAATTCGGCGCCGACCCTCGCATTTATCTCATCACGGCCACGAAGTTTGAAGGCGATGCGAACGGCCAGGTCAAGGCCGTCCACACCGTGCAGGTGAAATGGGAGAAAAACGACAAGGGCCGGTTCATTCCCAGGAATGTGCCCGGCACGGAAAAAGTTTTGTCCGCCCAACTGGTCCTGCTGGCGATGGGCTTTCTCGGCCCGGAACAGCCGTTGCTCGACGCGCTCAAGCTCGAACGCGACCCGCGCACAAATGTAAAGGCCGAATTCGAGAAATACTCGACGAACCTCAAGGGCGTGTTTGCCTGCGGCGACTGCCGCCGGGGCCAGAGTTTGGTGGTGTGGGCGTTCAACGAGGGCCGCGGCGCGGCCCGCGAATGTGATCGGTATCTGATGGGTTCAACGGATTTGCCATAAGTTTCGTCCGCAGATTGAGCCGATGGACGCAGATTCTATCTTGTCACAAAAAGTCGCAAAAGGTGGGGCGAAGCTTTTGACGAGCCAATCAGTCACCGCTCCGCGGCTTCAATGGGTGTGAATTAGTGCAATTCGCGTCAAAAACTTTGCGTCTCTGCGTTTAACCTCGACCTGGATTTGCTCAGGTATGGGGAGGACCGGCGTTGACGGCATCCTTGGCCAGTTTTCCATCCAACAAGCGCCAGAGGTTCAATGGATTTTCGTCTTTCAATGCCTCCGGCAGCAGCGAAACCGGAAAATTCTGGTAACAAATCGGACGGACAAAACGATAAAGCGCCGCCGTGCCCACGGAAGTGAAACGCACGTCGGTCGTGGCCGGATACGGGCCGCCGTGGTTCATCGAAGGACACACTTCAACGCCGGTTGGAAAACCGTTGATGAGCAGCCGGCCCGCCTTGCGTTCCAAAATTTGCAGCAACCGTTTCGCCTGTTGAAGATCGTTGGCCGTACCATGCACGGTGGCCGTGAGCTGGCCTTCCAGATTTTCCGCGATGTCCTCCAGTTCCGACATGGTTTGCGCCGGGATCAATACGGCGAATGGCCCGAACACTTCCCCGGCCAGTTCGGGATGCTGCCGGAAATTTTTTGCATCGGTGCAGACCAAAACCGGTTCGCCGTGCGTTTTTCCGGCATCAGGATTTTCCTTCGCGCGCGCGAGCAGTTTCACCCCGCTTGTTCCCGACGCGCGGGCAAGTCCCTGGTGATACGATTCGCAAATTCCCGCGTGCAGCATCGTGGCGGGCGCGGCATTTTCAAATGATTGGCCGAGCGTCCTCTGAAATTGATCGAACCCGGCGCTCTGCAAACCGAAAATCAAACCGGGCTTCGTGCAGAATTGCCCGACCCCCAGCGTCACCGACGCCCGCAAACCTTCGGAAATTTTGGCTGTCTGCGCGTGCAGCGCCTCCGGCAGAATGAAAATAGGATTCAGACTGCTCATCTCGGCGAAGACCGGAATCGGTTCCGGTCGCGCGGCGGCCGCGTCAAACAAGGCGCGCCCGGCGGCGCGCGACCCGGTAAAGCCAACCGCCCGGGCGGCTGGATGCCGGACCAGCGCGATGCCGATCACTTTGCCGGCCCCGTGCAGCATCGAGAATATACCGGCGGGCAGACCGCACGCCGCCACGGCCCGGCGAATGGCGGTCGCGACCAGTTCCGACGTGCCCGGATGACCGCTGTGCGCCTTCACCACCACCGGGTTGCCAGTTGCCAATGCCGACGCGGTGTCGCCCCCGGCCACGGAAAACGCCAGCGGGAAATTGCTCGACCCGAAAACAATCACCGGGCCGATGGGAATCAGCATCCGCCTCAAATCGGGTTTGGGTGCCGGCTGGCGGTCGGGTATGGCCGTGTCAATGCGCGCATCCACCCACGAACCTTCCCGGGCAACCTGCGCGAAGAGTTTGAGTTGACCGGCAGTGCGCGCCCGCTCGCCCGTCAGCCGCGCTTCGGGCAATCCGGTTTCCTGATGCGCGCGGATGATGAGGTCGTCGCCCAGCGCCAGAATTTCATCGGCAATGCGTTCGAGAAAAACCGCGCGCTGTTCGCCGGTGGTCTCGCGATACGTTTCAAAGGCCGCCCCGGCCAGTTCCATGGCGGTGTTCACGTCCTTTTCGCCAGCCAGATGGAACACGGGCTGCAAGGCCGAGCTGTCGAGGGGACTGATGGCACGGAACGTCTTCCCCGCGCCAGTGCTTGACTGGTCGCCAATAAAATTCTGGCCGTGCAAATTCATAGCGGCGCGTCAAACTACCATCACCGGGTTCCTGAGCAAACCGATTCCGGTGGTTTCAATCTCCACCACGTCCCGCTCCTGCAGCGTGAAGGTTTCGGGCGGAACGATGCCGGTTCCCGTCAGCAGCACGGCTCCGTGGGGAAAAGCCTGGCTGCGAAAGAGAAACCCCGCCAGTTCCTCGAAGCGGCGTTTGATCTGGCCGACCGAGGTCTCGCCCGCAAAGACGCTCTCCCCGTTTCGCCGGATGGCCAGCCGGATTTTCCATTCCCGCGCCGTCGCTTCCGTCGCGCCCACCTCGATCCAGGGTCCCAGCGCGCAGGAACGGTCGTAGATTTTTGCCTGCGGCAGATAGAGAAGATTTTCCCCTTCGATGTCACGCGAACTCATGTCGTTGCCAATCGTGTGGCCGATAATTTTGCCCTTTGAATTCAACACCAGGGCCAGCTCCGGCTCCGGCACATTCCAGCGCGCGTCCCGGCGGATGCCCACCGGTTCGCCGGTCGCGACGACTTTTTCGGCAATGGACTTGAAAAAGAGTTCCGGCCGTTCCGCTGCATAAACTTTGTCGTAAGCAGTGGCGCTGAAATCGGATTCCTTCATGCGCGCGGTCTTGCTGCGCAGGTAAGTGACGCCCGCCGCCCAGACCTCCTGCCGCTCCACCGGCGCGCATAATTGAACTTCCGACAACGCAAGGCGGGGCAAATTTTGCTTCGCAATTTGGTTTAGTTGCGAGGCCGGGTTGTCGCTCTCCAGCAACGGATGCATTTGATTGACTCCCGCCGGGGTCAGGTCGAGCAACGTGGAGTCGTCCGTGACCAAACCCACGCGGACCTGGCCTTGCTTGTTTTTGAACCGGCAGAGTTTCATAAATGCAGTTATCGTAGGACAGGCGTCCCGCCTGTCTCCATCTTTTTGTAGCGGCGCTCTATGAGCGTCGCTGTGTTCGTTTGGCGGCGGTCATAAACCGCCGCTATAGTGCAAAGCAAACTTTTTCAGATCTATCATGGGAACGTGATTCCTCAGCGAATTCGTTGCTTTGCTTTCGGCAGCAGAAATGCCAGCCCGGCGCAAACCAGCATGCCGGCGCCAATGACGCAAAAGGCCATCGCGGTGCTCTGGTACTCTTTCAAGAGCGCGCCGATGATGTACGGTCCGGCAAAACCGCCCAGATTGCCGAACGCGTTGACCATCCCGAAGACGACCCCGATTACGCTTCGCGGGAGGGTTTCGCCCGGGATGGCCCAGAACGGCGCCATGGCCGCGAACGGACCGGGAATGGCGAGGCACATCAACGCATACGAAAGCCAGAAGTGCTGGCTCCATAACACACTTAAAATGAGGCTCGTCCCGCTCATGAAATAAACCGCCGCGACATGGCCCCGGCGCTCACGGGTTTTGTCCGAATGCCACGAGTTGAGAATCATGATGACCGCCGTGACTGCGTAAGGAACAGCGAACAAAAAACCGTATTGCAACGGGCTGAAACCCCGGCCTTTCAGTCCGTTGGTAAAAAATGTCATGCAACCATAGGCCGCGCAGTTGTGCAAAAAATAAAGGGCGATCATGACGAAGAGCGAGGGTTCGCGAAGCCGCGCCAGCAAGGAGATTTTGCCGGGCGGCTCCAGCTCCGCCGATTCCTTTTGGAGGGTCGTTTCCAGAAAATTCCGTTCTTCGGATGAAATCCATTTTGCCTCGCGCGGATGGTCGCGGATGCAGAACCACCAGATCGGCAGCCAGATGAACGGCAGTATTCCCTCGAGGATGATCATCTGTTGCCAGCCATACGCACCCAACAGCCAGCCGGTGAACGGCGCAGAGCCGGCAACAGCGAGCGGCTGGCACAGCTGCCAGTAGGCGTTGGCGCGCGCACGTTCGGCACGCGGAAACCAGTTGGCCAGCAGAACCAGGGTTGCCGGGAACACGCCGCTTTCGGCCGCGCCCAGCAGGAACCGCATCCATTCAAATTGCCTGAACGTGTGTGAAAACCCGCAACCAATCGCGCAAATGCCCCAGCCGATCAGGCACAGGCTGATGATTTTGCGGGCGCTCCAATGCGACGCCAGATAACCGCCCGGAATCTGCAGCAGGAGGTAGCCAAAGAAGAAAATGCCCGCTGCTTCGCCCTTCATCCGGTCGTCCATGAAGAGGTCCTTCATCATGTTCGAAATTTTCGGGTCAAGCGCGAGCGAGACGTTGGTGCGGTCAATGTACGAAATCGTGTACATGAGCAACGCGACGGGAATGATGCGCAACCAACGTTGTTCTGTCATAAGCTCGGGGTGCGGGTTTTTAACAAGCCGGTTGGCGTTTGGCGATATGAATTCCGGAGGGCGTAGTTGCCGACGTGAGTCGGCGCAAACTTCAAATCCGGATTTTTGAACAGCCGGGAAACAAAGAAGACACTAAATCTTTTACGCTAATTGCGCGAATTGGCGCGAATTTCTTCAAACCACGAAACACACAAAAGGTAGGGCACGGATCCGGACATGAACTCATCGCAAATTGCGATGAGTAGGCGGAAGACCTGAATTCAACCGCAGATGCACGCTGATGCGCAACGTTCATCAGCGCTTAAAAGGCTTTCGGGTGATTCGTGTGTTTCGCGGTTGATTTTTTGTCGCCTTTCTTTCGGGCTTCCAGCCCTTTGGAATTAGTGTGAATTCGTGAAATTCGTGTCAAAGTCTTTGCGCCTTTTGTGCCTCTTTGTCCACTCTCCGCAGTGCTGTCCACCCTCCGCAATGCCATGGAGGACGGGCTACGGAGGACGGGCGGCAAAAAATCTGCGCATATCTGCGGATAAAAGTTTGGTGATTGGTTTGTTGAATTGCTTTCGGCAGGTCTCCTGACATCTTGATGTTTGAATCAAGTTATGAGTTCCAGCAACGACGTGTTCGATTCCGCCACCCCGGAAATCTACCGGATTCAGACCCACGCCCCCGGTCCGGCGGGGAGCCTGCCGATTACCGAAGAAATGCTCCGGAACAGTCCCAGTGGCGATTTGTTTGGGATGACGCAAAATGCCGGCATGGGCTGGGATCCCGCTGACGCGGGCCGCAAGCAATATCTTATTCTCAGCACTCAAGGTGGACTGCGCGCTCCCGACGGCAAACCGATTGCGCTCGGTTATCATACCGGGCATTGGGAAATCGGATTGCTCGTTCAAGCCGCCGCGGAAGAATTTCGCCGGTTGCAAACAATTCCTTTCGCCGGTTTTTGCTCCGACCCTTGCGATGGCCGGACCCAGGGAACAACGGGCATGTTCGACAGCCTGCCGTATCGCAATGACGCCGCCATCATTTTCCGGCGTCTGGCCCGCTCGCTGCCGTTGCGCGCCGGCGTGCTCGGCGTCGCCACGTGCGACAAAGGCTTGCCGGCGATGATGATGGCGGTGGCGGGTCTGCCTGATTTGCCCTGCGTGGTTGTTCCCGGCGGGGTCACGTTGCCGGCTGACGCGGCGGAAGATGCCGGCACGGTGCAAACATTGGGAACCCGCTTCGCGCATGGACTGGTTACGCTGTCGGAAGCCGCTGAATTGGGTTGCCGCGCCTGCGGCTCGCCGGGCGGCGGCTGCCAATTTCTGGGCACGGCGGCGACTTCGCAGGTGGTCGGTGAAGCGCTCGGACTTTCCTTGCCGCATTCAGCGCTCGCACCTTCCGGACAACCGGTGTGGCTGGACATGGCCCGGCGTTCGGCCCGCGCGCTCCTTCAACTTGAACAACGCAGACTGGCCATGCGTGATGTGCTTGCCGATGCCAGCATCCGGAACGCGATGATGGTGCATGCCGCCTTTGGCGGTTCAACGAATCTGTTGTTGCACATTCCGGCCATCGCCCACGCCGCCGGTCTGAAACTTCCGACGGTGGATGACTGGATTTCCGTCAATCGCCGTGTTCCCCGGCTGGTCAGCGTGTTGCCGAACGGTCCGGTTCAGCATCCCACGGTCCGCGTGTTCCTGGCGGGCGGCGTGCCGGAAGTGATGCTGCATCTGCGCCACTTGGGTTTGCTCAACGCGGAAGTGCTCACCGTCACGGGAAAAACTTTGGACGAGAACCTGGATTGGTGGGAAAAATCCGAACGTCGCCGGCGTTTCCGGGAATTATTGAAACAGCAGGACGGTGTGGACGCCGACGAAGTCATCTTTCCGCCGGACGAAGCCCGGGAACGCGGACTGACCGGCACGCTCGTGTTTCCACGCGGCAATCTCGCGCCGGAAGGTTCCGTGGTGAAAGCCACGGCGATTGATCCGTCGGTCGTGGACGCGGACGGTGTTTATCGCAAGGAAGGCCCGGCGCGTGTTTTTGTGAACGAAAAGGACGCGATGGCGGCCATCAAACAAGGGCGTATCAAGGCCGGTGACGTGCTGGTGCTGACCGGCGTTGGGCCGATGGGCACGGGCATGGAAGAAACCTATCAGATCACCGGTGCGCTGAAACATTTGTCCTTTGGCAAACAGGTCGCCTTGTTGACCGACGCGCGTTTTTCGGGGCTTTCAACCGGCGCGTGCATCGGTCATATCGGCCCCGAAGGACTGGCGGGCGGCCCCATCGGCAAGATTTTGGACGAAGATACCATCCGCATTCACATTGACTGCCAGCGCAATGAGGGAAGTGTTGACTTGGTTGGCGAAGGTCAACGCCGCTTCACACCGGAGGAAGGCCGGCGGGTTTTGGCAGCCCGTGGACTGAGAAAGGATCTTGCGTCGAATGCCGCTTTGCCGGAGGACACGCGGCTTTGGGCCGCCCTGCAACTGGCCAGTGGCGGGACCTGGGCCGGGTGCGTGTATGACGCGGAGCAAATCATCGCAACGCTTAAAGCCGGCCGCCAGGCGTTGAATTTGTCGTAAAACGAGCACGGGATTCTTGCCGCGCCGGGGAGAAATATGTCAAAATCAGGGACCCCTTGGTTCAACACTCAACACTCAACACTCAACTCCGACTTGCATCGCGAGCAGGCATTCAACATTCAATGGCGCAGTCAGCCTTTCCCGCCGTCCGGTTTCATTCGCTCCGGAATTCTGCCCCTTACCGGGCCTGATTCACCCCTCAAATCTCGCATTTTGTCCCTTATTCATTACGTTTCAGCCCGCTTGTGTTAAATATCCTGCATTGAATCAACCAAACCCGGTTTTAATATGAACAAGTCTCTCCTCTATGGCACAGCGCGACGCCACGACGGCACCATCGAAACCGACAGTGCTCCTGGCTTTGACACCTGCCTCCCGTTCACTGTTCCCGTTCGGGAAAAAACTTCGCCAACCGCCGGGGGCGCCCCGCCTCAAGTCAAACCGACGCGCTCCCTGCGCATCCTTTGCATTGATGACGATCTGCGGGTCCGGGAACTCATGAATAGTTGTCTTACGCACTACAAGCATCGAGTAATGCTTGCCTCCGGCGGAAAACAAGGGTTGGAATTGTTTCGCACCGCCACGCTGGAAAACCACCCTTACGAAGTGGTCATCACCGATTTCGGCATGCCGGATATTGATGGCCGCCGGGTGGCCCGGACGATCAAGGCGGAGTCCCCCAACACGCCCATCATCATGATGACGGGCTGGGGTGCGATGATGAGGGAAGAGGGAGAAACAGAACCGGCAGCGGATGTCGTGGTCGACAAACCGCCGCGCATGGCGGAACTGAACGACTTGCTGCTGCGGATGGCCGCGCCGGCCGCGTCTTGCGCTTAAACCGTTCCCGGCAACTGCACTTCCCGCCGGCCGGTCTTTTCCCGTGCCGTTTTATGCCGGTGCCGGGAAAACGCAGAAAATAAACCCGCCTCCGCCTTCTTTTGTCTGACATTGGATGTTGGATGTTCGCTGTTCCCGCCACCGCGTGAGGCAACGCCTTTTACGCGGCCATCTGCTAACTCCCGCCTCCGATCTGCGATTTCCCCACCGGGTGCAACTGGCCGGACCCGGTGATCTGCCAGTCTTCGCGGAAACGCCCCTCATCACAACTGCCCACGATCTGCACCCGGGACACCGGTTTGAGAATTTTTATTTCGCCGTGTAATTCGCGATCTCTAAAATGCTGCACTTGGCCGGGGTCCCATTGGGAGCCGGAACCCATGAATGTGTAAGTCATTGCCGGGACACGTTTCGGGAAGGCGGAGTTGTCACCCGCCATGTAGGTGATGGTGCGGTCATCCCACATATAGGCCCGGAAACGGAAGTTATGCAACGCCTGCCCGCTGGTGTTGACCATGACAAAGTATTGTGCGCCCCCGCCGGGGATGGGCTCAAGCCTGGCGTCGATCGGGGCGAACGCCGTGTCCTGCAAGGACTCGCAGCCAGTCAACCCAGCGAGGCCGAGACACCCGGACAGCAACGTCACCGCAATCCGTGCCAACTGAATCCAATTCTTCATATCATCCTTCCTCTTACGCGGCCCACCACGTGAGTCTGAACGCCCCGCGGGGCGTGGTTCCACAGGACTTTACGCGACCTGCCGCGTGAGACGAAGTCTTTTACGCGGTTACGCGGCCCGCCGCGTGGCGCAGCTTTACGCGGCCTGCCGGCGATGCGACAATAAAAGTCGTACATACGATTTCTATTGTCGCGCCGGACGGAGCCGGGTTTTGCTTTTGGCCGGCAATCACCACGGTTCCACCGAAGACCCGGCGCAGATACGGATTAACCCGAAAACCGAAGTTGGAGCGATTTTCTGATTTGAATTTCATCCGCCGTCCGGCATATTTGACTTTGGTTGGTTCTCAAGTAGATTTTCGCCGCAAACCGCCGATTTTGGAATCGCGACGTGCTTGATGATTTTTAGGATCGGCAACTTTTGGAAAAAAACCAGTAAAAATGCTGAAAACAAAGCATCTGCCAGGGCAACTCCTCCGGGCTGCGATAATTCTGTTTTGCGGAATTTGCCCGGCTTTTGCCGCGGGTGGGAAGATTTTGCCCGGTCATGTGCCGCAAGTGGTGTCAAGCCTGACGGCGAAAGGACTGCTCCCCGCGACCAACCAGTTGCGGCTGGCCATTGGTCTGCCGCTGCGCGACGTGGCGGGCTTGGACAATTTTCTGGCGCAAGTCTATGACCCGGCCAGCCCGGATTTCCGGCAATACCTGACGCCGGAAGAATGCAGCGCGCGGTTCGGCCCGACGGAACAGGATTACGAGGCGGTAAAAAATTTTGCGCGGACGAACGGCCTGACCGTCACCACGACTTACGGCAACCGGCTGGTGTTGGATGTGGCTGGCCCGGCGGCGGCGGTTGAAAGCGCTTTTCATGTCACGCTGCGCACGTATCGGCATCCGACCGAAGCGCGCGATTTTTTTGCGCCAGACGTGGAGCCGACGGTGGATGCGGCGTTGCCGGTGGTTGATATTCAAGGGTTGAGCGATTTTTCGCGGCCGCACCCGAAGCGGTATCGGATGGATGCGGCGGCGGTGGCGAAAGCCGTGACGAAAAGTGGTTCGGCTCCGGACGGCTCCGGCTCTTATTTTGGCAACGATTTTCGGAACGCCTATGTGCCGGGCACGACATTGACTGGCGCGGGCCAAATGGTCGGGCTGGTTGAGTTCGATGGTTTTTATTCCAAGGACATCGCCGCTTATGCGAAGGCGGCAGGAAACGGGCGGACGAACATTGTCATCCAGACCGTTTTGCTGGACGGCTACAATGGCGTGCCGACAACCGGTGCCAACAGCGGTAATGTCGAAGTTGCGCTGGACATTGAGATGGCGATGGCCATGGCCCCGGGTCTGTCAAAAATAATTGTCTTCTCCGGCGGCCCCAACGGTGCGCAAAACGACGTTTTAAACGCGATGGCGGCGAACAACACGGTGAAAAATTTGAGCTGCGGCTGGGGTTGGGGCGGCGGTCCCAAGGCAACAACGGACGCCATTTTCCGGCAGCTGGCGGCGCAGGGACAATCGTTCTTCAACGCTTCGGGTGACAACGACGCTTTTACGACCGGCGCCAATTCCGTTAATGGCGTTGATAACCCGTTATTGGCCAACGCGCCGTCCAGCTCGCCTTACATCACGCAGGTGGGCGGCACGACGTTGACGACGACCGGACCGGGTGGAGCCTGGCAGTCGGAAACGGTTTGGAACTGGGGCGGCGGCTCCGGCAGCAGTGGTGGCATCAGCAGTTACTACTCAATTCCGGCCTGGCAGACCAATGTGAGCATGACCGTTAACCGAGGCTCGACCACCAAACGCAACATTCCGGACGTGGCACTGACGGCCGATAATGTTTTTTGTTACTCGGACAACGGTCAGTCCGGTTCCGAGGGCGGCACCAGTTGTGCGGCGCCGGTATGGGCCGGGTTGACGGCCTTGGCGAATCAGCAGGCGGCCACGACCGGCAAACCGGCGGTCGGTTTCGTCAACCCGACGGTTTATGCGATTGGCGCGGGCTCGGATTACGCGCAGGATTTTCATGACATCACCACCGGCGACAACACCTGGAGCGGCAGTCCGTCGCAATTTTACGCCGTTAAAGGATACGATCTTTGCACCGGCTGGGGCACGCCGGCGGGGCAAAACTTCATTGATGACCTGGTGGCGCAGGGAAATTCGCAGGCGGATTCGCTGGGAATTAATTCCGGTTTGGCGCCGGGCACCTCTGGCGTGGTGGGCGGGCCGTTTAATTCTCCGGCTGCCGTCATCATCCTGACCAACTCCGGCAAAGCACTGCTGACGTGGACATTGGTCAATCCCAATGCGGTGACCTGGCTGAAAGTTTCCCCGGCCGGCGGCACACTGGGCCCGCAGGCGACGACCAATGTCATCCTTGATTTCACGGCGGCGGTCACCAATCTGGCCGTTGGGAATTACCCGGCCAGCCTCGAATTTTCCAATCGGACCTCGGCTACGGTTCAGTTTGTCACCTTCCGGCTTCAGGTGCTGCCGGTGTTGTCCGTGCTGCCTGCAACCGGTTTCACCGCGACCGGTCCGGTGGGCGGACCGTTCATTCCCGCCGCGCAAGATTTTACCATTTCAAATCTGGGCGGCACCCCGGCCGTCTGGAAAGTCGTGGCATCCAGCGTGTGGCTTGCGGTCAGCCCATCCAGCGGCACGGTGGCGGCCGGCGGTCAGACCAATTTTACCATGACCCTCACCGCAAAAGCGGACCAGCTCGCCGCCGGCATTTACAAAACCACCGTGACGGTGCGGAACAACAAAAATCAAATTGTGCAGAACCTGCCGTTCACTTTGCGCATCGGCCAGAACATCGTTTCCAACGGCGGCTTTGAAACCGGCGATTTTAGCGGTTGGAACCTGAACGCAACTTCCACCCGGGTCGGCAACCTCGGCGGCCTGGTTCACAGCGGCCATTATGGTGCCGGGTTGGGACAGCCTTCCACGCTGGGTTATCTCTCGCAAACCTTGCCCACGACCGCCGGGCAGACTTATCGGCTCTCGCTTTGGATTGACAATCCGAAAAATCCCCATGGCGCGACTCCGAATGAATTTCTTGTCCAATGGGGAGGCACCACGATTTACGACGGGGTTGACCTTCCGTTCAGCACGTGGACCAACCTGCAATTTGTCGTCACCGCGGCCGGTTCCGGTTCGCTCCTCCAATTCGGTTTCCAGGACGACCCGTATTATCTGGGTCTGGACGACATCAGCGTGATACCCATTGCGGCCCCAAAAATCCAGGCTGTCACCCGCACACCCGTCTCATTCGACCTTACCTTTGCCGCCTCGACCGGAGCGTTCTATCAGCTCCAATACAAGACCAACCTCGCGCAACCGGACTGGATTGACATGGGCAGCCACATTTTAGCTGGAACCAGCTTGCTGAAGTTCACGGATACAAACATCGTCAATTATCCGCAAAAATTTTACCGATTGATTCCCGTCCGCTGAATTCATGGCTGGTTTTTGGAACGCGACGTGGTTGATGATTTTTAGCGTCAGCAATCCCAACCCACCGGCCCGCAACAATCAACACCCCCGACTTGTTCTGAAATTCGATGTTGAGTGTTGGATGTTGAATGTTGAATGTTTCCTGCCGCGTGCGCCGGAAGCGAATCAAGGGCGGACTTGCCAGTCCCGCGCGAACAAGGTAGATTTTCAGCATGAGTGCGCAGGAAGTCATCGAAGAATTCAAAGTGCTGGCGCCCGCCGAACGGGCGAAAGTGGCGAAGTTCGTCGTGGAAAACGATGATTCGTGGATTCCCGACGAGTTCAAACAAGCCATGAAAGACGCCGGAGAAGGCCGGCTGGTTGACATGGCAACCGCTTTGCATGAAACGCCCCCGCCGCGTCTGCGATGAAATATCGCTACCGCGCCGTTGAACGGTTTTGGACGAGCTTTCTACCGCCTGAATCCGGTTCAGAAAGAATCCGCGCGCAAAGCGCGGGAAATTTTCAAGGAAAACCCAATTTTCAAGGAAAACCCTTTCGATTCACGATTGCGGACGCACAAAATTCAGTCTCTCTCCGCTTATTATGGGCGCACGATTTACGCCGTCGAAATCGAAGGCGATTTGCGTTCGACATTTTATCTGGACGGAGAAACCGTCGTGTCGCTGATTATCGGCACGCATGACATATACAAAAGCTGATGCGCCGGGGAAAATATGTCAAAGTGGGGGACTGACCCCTTCGTGACCCCTTCGCCGGCCTTTCCTCCTCGTCCTCGTCCTCGTTCTCGTCCCTCGTCCTTCGATCTTGCCATCCTCAATCTTCCATCTTCGCCTTTTTTTGTCGCCTTGGACGAAAAGTGCCGCGACGTGGAATTCTGAATCCACCGCCTGAAGCCGAAAGCGGACTTGTTGCGCCGGGAAGAAATGTCACAATTTTAGGACTAATTCCTCGGTTGACCCTTTTGTCAAAAACACGGGTTGACAAGGGTGGGAAATCCCACCATAGTAAAGCCATGCCAACATCGACACTTGAACGCCCCAGGCAGAAACACCGCCTCACGGTGGTGGAGGATTACGACGTCGCCGCCGATGCGAAAAAGCGAATCAGCCTGCGCCGGGCCCGGACGAAATATTTTCACGTCAAAGCACTGTCGAACGGCTGCTATTTGCTGGAGCCGCGCGTGCTGGTATCGCCCCGGTCCATTTCCGCCCGTTCCCTGAAAATGCTGGACCGGTCGGTGGCCAATTTGAAGAAGGGGCTG
>Ga0187868_1000658_pt1 | contig 26998 bp, 24 predicted proteins | sample June2016WEW_13_4_FD_133014 | JGI IMG/M metagenome (GOLD analysis project Ga0187868, IMG submission 133014) | Peatland microbial communities from SPRUCE experiment site at the Marcell Experimental Forest, Minnesota, USA - June2016WEW_13_40 | ecosystem: Environmental > Terrestrial > Soil >... | reverse complement strand
TACCATTACGAACGAACTCGGCCTGCCGTTGAAAACGGTCAATGTCGAACACCTGCGCCGCATCATGTCGCTGCGGCTCGAGGAAATCTTCCAACTGGTCGCGCAGGATTTGGAGCAGGCCGGACTCTTCGATTATCTGCGCGCGGGCATTTTTCTGTGCGGCGGTTGTGCCCGCATCCCGCAAATTGCGGCGCTGGCCGAGCGGGTGATGCAAATGCCGGTGTCGCCCGGCCAGACCAATTCCATCAGCGGCCTGAAATCCGCGCTCGACCAGCCGGAATTTGTCAGCGCCATCGGCCTCGTCAAATTCGGTTCGTTCAAAACCCGCAAACGCGAAGGCAAACCGTCTCTGGCACAGGGAATCAAGGGCGCCCTTGGGCGGTTTTTGCAGCGGCCATGAGCCACCAATGACTAATTTCCAAATCCTAATGAGCTTTTATCAAAACCCCGTGGCGGCGTCTCGGGAGAGCGCCGCATTCTTTGCTCAAGATCAGGAGGTTGGCGGCGCTCTGCCGAGACGCCGCCACGCCCAAAGAGGTTTTGGGAGAAAATTGAAAGGCTGGTCATGATTATGAAAACCAAACCCCAGACTCCAGCGGCGATGCTCGAGCCGGCCAGGGCCCCGGCGGTGAAAATTTTCGGCGTGGGCAGCGCCGGCGTCGCCATGCTCGACACATTGAACGGCGGGGATTTTGCAGGCGCGGGTTTTGTGGCGGTCAACACCGACGCGTCATCGCTGGCGTCGTCGTCCGCGGCCATCAAAATTCAACTCGAAACGAAATTGCTGCGCGGCCTGGGCACCGGCGGCGACCCGGAACGCGGCCGCGCCATTGCCGAGGAACAATATGCCACGCTCAAGACCGCGTGCGCCGGGGCGGATGTCGTTTTTGTGATTGCCGGTCTGGGTGGCGGCGCGGGCAGCGGCATCAGCCCCGTGCTCGCACGCGCGGCGAAGGAAGCCGGTGCGCTCGTGCTGGCGTTTGTGACCCTGCCGTTCATGTGCGAGGGCAACCGCCGCCAGCAACAGGCGCAGTCGGGACTCGACCAGCTCAAATTCGTTGCCGACGGCGTCATCTGCCTGCCGTGCCAGAAGACCTTCAAACTGATTGACGAGAACACCAGCGTGCTTGACACGTTCCGCATTACTGACGGACTGCTCGTTGAAAGCGTGCGCGGCGTCTGGCATTTGCTCACGCGGAAGGGTTTGATCCGGATTCATTTCGACGATTTGTGCGCGTTGCTGCGCGACCGCCATTCCGAGAGTGTGTTCGCCTGCGTTGAAGCCACCGGTCCGGCGCGCGCGCGCGAGGTCGTCGAAAAACTGGTGGCGCATCCGCTGCTCGACGAAGGCCGGGCGCTGGCCGAGTCCAGCGCGGTGCTGGTGAGCCTGATGGGCGGGAAGGAACTGGCCATGGCCGAGGTGAATCGCGTGATGGAACAAATCGGCCGTCAATGTGAACACGCGCAAATCATCATGGGCGCGGCCGTGGACGAAACGCTGAAAAACCGTTTGTCCGTGACGGTGATTGCGGCAAAACCAGGCCCGGTTCCCATGGAACTGCCTCCCCTCGCGGCGTCCGGTGATTCAGAGGAACAAGTGACCGGGCGTGGCATAATTGCGCGGCCGGGTTCGCGTTGTGGTTCGTCGTCATTGACACCTGAGCAGCGCGAACAGTCGGTGGCCAAAAACGCCGGAGCTCGTGCGCGAAAATCCAATCCCAAGATGCGCCAGGCGCAGTTGTCGCTGGCGATCATTTCCAAGGGACGTTTTGACAAAAGCGAGCCGACGATTCACAAGGGTGAAGACCTCGACATCCCGACCTATGTCCGCCGCGGCGTGGCGTTGAATTGAATTTTGATCAGTAATTCCTCGACCAGGCAATCAACGTGCCGTTGGTGTCGAAGGTCAATTGCAGCGTCTGGTTGTTGTAGCCGCCACCGGGGGTTTGGCCCGCGCCGAAGCCGTTGTTGCCATAATAGGACATGCCGCTATTGAAGCGGGGACCGACCGGGGGTTGGACAAACCATTTGGACACGACTTTGCCATCGCTGAGCCTGGCCTGCCGGTTCGGCAGGCCGAATTCGCTTATGGCCTGGTTATAGGTGTAATGACCGACGCGGCTGTCCCAGTCAACCGGTGGTGGTGTTGTGCAGCCGGTGAGAAACGCGACGGTCAGGGCCAGGGTGACCGGCAATGAAAATTTCACGGCGAGGTTCATTTTCATAAATACAACTTAGCAGAACACATGCCATCTGCAATAACGTCTTTCGGAGGGGCGAGTTCCACGAGCCCCTGACTGAAATCCGGAAACTGGGCGGGAACTACGAAACACGCGGCGCGACTGACGCCGCAACCCAATCGTCCTCGTCGTCGTCCTCGTTCTCGTAATCGAAACCGAAGCAATCGAAGACGAGGACGAGAAGGAGGACGAGAACGAAAAATCACGCTTCCTTCCGCGGAAACAAGGGCGCCGGTTCGCCGATTTTGTGGCCGGCGGGCAGACCGCCCCACGTCGCGGCGTCGAGTTTGTCCGGCGTGCCGGACAAACCGAGTTGCGCGTAAATTTTCACCGCCGTGCCGGGCAGGAACGGCCAGAGCAGAACGGCGAGCAGCCGGCAGGTTTCCGTCAGGTTGTAGAGCACTTCGTCGAGCCGTCTGGCCTGTGCCGGGTCTTTGGCGAGCTTGAACGGCGCGGTCTGGTCCACGTATTGGTTGGCGCGCGTGACGAGTCCCCAGATGCTTTGCAGCGCGGCCTGAAGCTGGTTTTGCTTGAACAAGGCGCGCGTTTCGTCCGCGGCTTTCGCGGCGGCGGCGGCCAGTTCGTCATGTTTCGCCGGCACCACGCCGTTGCGATAACGCTTCAGCATCGAGAGCGAGCGATTGATGAGATTGCCCAAACCGTTTGCAAGTTCAGCCTGATAACGTGACTTGAATCCGGCGTCCGTCCAGTTGCCGTCGGGGCCAATGTCCAGTTCGCGCAAAACGTAAAAACGAAACGCGTCCAGTCCCCATTCATTAATGACTGCGATGGGGTCAACGATGTTGCCGGTGCTTTTGCTGATCTTGGCGCCGTCCTTCTGCCACCAGCCATGCACGAGGATTTGTTTCGGCAGCGGCAATCCCATCGCCTTGAGCATGATCGGCCAGTAAACGGCGTGAAATTTCACAATGTCCTTGCCGACGACGTGAAGGTCGGCCGGCCACAAACTTAATTGAGGGTTGAGAGTTGATGGTTGAAGGTTAAGCGCGGACAAGACGGTGGCATCGCCGTGGGCGGCGGGGATGCTGATGTAATTCACCAGCGCATCGAACCAGACGTAGGTCACAAAATCCTTGTCGAAGGGCAGGGGAATGCCCCAGTTCAAACGCGCCGCCGGCCGGGTAATGCACAGGTCTTCGAGTTCGTTGTTCTTGAGAAAGCCGAGGACTTCGTTGCGGCGATGATCGGGCGCGACAAACGTCGGATTCTTCTCGATGTAATCCATCAACCACTGCTGCTGCTCGTTCAGCTTGAAGAAATAATTCTCCTCCTGCAGTTCGATGACTTCGCCGTAGCTGGGATCGAAGGTCCCATCCGGACGGCGGTCCTTCTCGGTCAGGAAGGTTTCCTCCTTCGTGGAATAAAAGCCCGAGTAGGTTTTTTTATAGACCTGGCCGGCCTGGTGCACCTTCGCGAGGCCGGCTTGGACGATTGCCTTGTGTCGCGGATCGGTGGTGCGGACGAAATCGTCGTTGGTCAGTTCCAGTTTTTTGGCGAATGCCTTCCAATCCGCCGCCAGTTCATCGCAGTAAGCCTGCGGCGATTTGCCCTCGGCCTGGGCGGCCTGCCGGACTTTCTGGCCGTGTTCATCCAGCCCGGTCAGGAAAAAGGTTTCCTGACCGAGGCTGCGGCGCGACCGCGCGATGACGTCGGCGACGATTTTCTCGTAGGCATGGCCGAGGTGCGGCTGGCCGTTGACGTAATCAATCGCGGTGGTGATGAAAAACTGTTTGTTCATTGGGACAAACAGTGTGACGAACAAAGACGGCCTTGGCAATGCTGCGCAGTGCGCGAACGAAACGGCAATCGCACTTGCCGCAAGGGCATTTTGCGTTATAATGCCGGTCGGCTGTGGCGGAAAACCAGCCGGCAAACAAAAACCGCATGACAACCGAGCTTTCAAACTTCGCCGCGCGCCTGCGCGAAACCATTCTTTCGGAGGGCCGAGTTCTACGAGGCCCTGACTTGAAAGGCCAAAATGGGGGCTCGTGGAACTCGCCCCTCCGAGATTTTAACCGGCTGGCTCTCGAACTCTTCGCACTCCAGTTCAAACACAATGCCGCCTACCGGAAAATCTGCGAAGTGCGCGGCCTCACGCCCGGAATCGTCGAACATTGGACACAAATACCCGCTGTGCCGACATCGGCGTTCAGGGAATTGGAATTGACCTGTCTGGTGCCAAACGAACGCACCGTAGTTTTCCACTCCAGCGGCACGACGGAACAAAAGCCCAGCCGCCATTTTCACAATGCGGAGTCATTGAAAGTTTACGAGGCGTCGCTTCAGGCATGGTTTCGACCTCATTTGTTCGCAGACAAGCTGAAGCTTGAACTCCAACCGTCCGCTGCGCCCGTTGGAGTTCAAGCTTCAGCTTGCGGTTGTGGTGACGAAGATTTCGGATGGGAACAACCCGCTGGCAAGGCGGGAAAACAATCCGCAATCCGCAATCCGCAATTCACAATATTAACTCCGCCACCGAAGCAGGCACCGCATTCGTCCCTCGTCCATATGTTTGAAACGGTGCGGCAAAAACTGGGTGGGGCGGAAATGGCATTCGTCGGCAAACTGGCGTCGGACGGTTCGTGGACACTGGATTTCGCCGCCGCCGCCGAACTTCTGTCCCCCAGACGCCAGGCGCCAGACGCCAGACCCTTGCTGTTGCTCGGAACCGCGTTTTCCTTCGTCCACTTGCTGGATTTTCTGGCGGAGAGAAATCTGCGTTTCGATTTGCCTGCCGGTTCAAGGGTGATGGAAACTGGCGGTTACAAGAACCGGTCGCGTTCGATGCCCAAGACTGAACTGCACCAGTTTATCACCGAAAGGCTTGGCGTGCCGCCATCGCACATCATCTGCGAATACGGCATGAGCGAGTTGAGTTCGCAGGCTTACGATGGTGTGGCGGGTGGCGGGTGGCAGGTGACGGGCAAAGACAACGCACCTCGACACTCGACACTCGACACTCGACACTTTCGTTTTCCCCCCTGGGCGCGGGTGCAGGTTGTTTCGCCCGAAACCGGGCGCGAGGTGGCCGACGGTGAAACGGGTCTGATTCGCGTGCTTGATCTGGCGAACGTCTTTTCCGTGATGGCGATCCAGACGGAAGATTTGGGGATTCGCCGTGACGAACATTTTGAATTGATTGGCCGGGCGACATTGGCTGAAGCTCGTGGCTGTTCATTGATGACGGCTGAAACTCGTAAATCGTAAATCGAATATCGTAAATCCTGTGAACCTGCCCAACTATTTTCTTGCCGATTTGCCGCCGGAGGCGGTGCTGTTGCCGGCAATGGTCACGGAGGCGTGCCGGACGCTGAAGCGCAATCGCGCGCAATATCTGGCGCAGCGTTCCACAGCCAACTTGGTCGGGGTGCTCTGCGACGTGGCGGAAGCCTGGCTCAAGCCGGACAATGCCTTTCGCCGGCTGGCGCTCGAATTCGGGCCGGGGAAAACCGGTTTTTCCCAGGCAACCTTGCAAAAGGGACTCGACAATTTTTTCCACCAGTTCACGCCGGAAAATTTTCATGCGCTGCTGGTGCAGGAGTTAGGCGACGCGCGGCGACTCGACCGGTTTGTCGCCGGTGACAGCGGGGAAAAAACAAATCGGGCGGCACTGGCCGTCGGACCGGAATTGCTGGTGCATATTGCGGCGGGCAATCTTCCGAACCCGGCGCTGATGAGCATGGTGCTTGGCCTGCTGGCCCGTTCGGCGCAATTCGTCAAATGTGCAAGTGGTTCAATGTTTCTGCCCCGCTTGTTTGCGCACTCGATTTACGACGCGGATACCAAACTCGGCGCCTGCCTGGAAATTGCCGGGTGGCGCGGCGGCAATGCGGACCTGGAGATGGCATTGTTCGCCGAGTCCGATTGCGTGACGGCGACCGGCAGTGACGAGACGCTGGCGGCAATACCTGTGCGGTTGCCGGTCAAAACCCGTTTTCTCGGCTACGGCCACCGCGTAAGCTTTGGTTTTGTGGGCCATGAGGTTTTGTCGGGTTTTCACACCCGGCAAATTGTGTCGCGCACCACGGATGACGTGGTGGCGTGGAACCAGCTGGGCTGTCTTTCGCCGCACGTGGTTTACGCGCAGACCGGCGGCGAAGTGTCGCCGGAGAAATTCGCGGAACTGCTCGCGGACGAACTGGAGCGGCGCGAACAAACCGAACCGCGCGGTGAATTGCCGGCGGAACACGCGGCGGCCATCGCGTCGCGCCGGGGAATTTACGAGGTCCGCGCGGCACATTCCCCGGAGACAACGCAGCATTGGTGCAGCCGGAATTCGACGGCGTGGACGGTGGTTTACGAAGCCGACGCAAGGTTTCAATTGTCATGTCTGAACCGGTTCATTTATGTGAAGCCGGTGCGGGACCTGGCGGAGGCTTTGCAACATGCCGAAACGGTACGCGGCCAGGTTTCGACCGTCGGCCTGGGGGTGCCGGAACACAAACTGGAGGAACTGGCGACGCAACTGGCGCGCTGGGGCGCGACGCGGGTGTGCCCGCTTGGCCGGATGCAAAACCCGCCGCTGACCTGGCGGCACGACGGCCGGCCGGCGCTGGGGGATTTGGTAACGTGGACGGACATGGAAATTTAACAGTCAGTAGTCAGTAGCCAGTAGTCAGTGGCTTGGCAGCTTCGCGACACCTGCTAACTATCAACTACTGACTACTGACTACTAACCACTGACTATGAAAAAATGAAAATGGAATTGCGAAAAACGTTTCAATTCGAGGCGGCGCATCTGCTGCCGCGTTTGCCGAAGGCGCACAAGTGCCGGCGATTGCACGGGCACAGCTTCAAGGTGGACATCGTCGTGGCGGGCGAGTGCGACGCGAAACCCGGCTGGCTGATGGATTACGCGGACATTACGGCAGCGTTCAAGCCCCTCTGGGAAAAGGTTGACCACAATTACCTGAACCAAATCCCCGGCCTGGAGAACCCGACGAGCGAGGAGATCGCGGTGTGGATTTGGAAAAAGTTGAAGCCCCGGCTGCCGCTGCTCACCGAAGTCGTCGTGGCGGAAACCTGCACGGCGCGCGCCGTTTATCGTGGTGAGTAAATTTATTTGCAAAGCAAGTATTGACGAAGGGCATGGAATTCATTTAACGAATGGCTGGCAACAGACCATGAACTTGAGGTGACCCATGAATAAAACCGGAAGCACACCAGCCTGGCAGGACAAACTCATCGAATACGTCATCAGCCACAGTGGCGCGCTCTTTTCGGCGCTGGTCGTGGTGGTGGTCGGTTTCATCGTCGCCGGTTGGATCGGCAAACTGTTGAACCGCTGGCTGGAGCGCAAGGCGATGGAACCGCCGATGCGCAAATTACTGGTGCGCATTGTGCGGCTGCTTATCTTTGCCCTGGCCCTGGTCGTGGCGCTGGGCACGGCGGGCATGGACGTGACGGCGTTGATCGCCGGTGTCGGCGTGGCCGGCTTGGGCATTGGTCTGGCCATGCAAGGCATCCTCAGCAATCTCATGGCCGGGTTGACGATTATTTTCACCAAGCCGTTTCGCTTCGGTGAATATATCGAAATTGCCGGCGTGCAGGGGCAGGTGACCAGCATCGAACTTTTCACAACCACGCTGCTGCATGCCGACCATTCACAGGTTGTGATTCCCAATCGCAAAGTCGTCGGCGAGATTTTGCACAACTATGGCCACATCCGGCAGCTTGATTTGTCGGTGGGTGTCGCCTACAACACAAACATCAGCGGCGCCCTGGTGATCGTGCGGGGTGTGCTGACCCGCAATACCCGTGTGCTCAAGGAACCCGCGCCCATCGTCGGCGTGACCCTGCTGGCGGATTCGTCCGTCAACATCGCCGTCAAACCGTGGACGGCGGTGGCCGATTACGGCCCGGCGCAGGCGGAAATTTATCAGGCCATTGTCGAGCAATTCCGCGCGAACAAAATCGAAATTCCCTTCCCGCAACGCGAAGTGCGGATGCTCGGCAACCCGTCCTGAACACTTCAACCGCCTAGAGTTCAACCACGCGGGGCCAAAGACATGAACTTCAAAGCGGAACTGAATGTGCCATCCCGCGTTGGCTGTATCCCGCGTGGAAGACCGCGAACCTCGACCCAATTGAATCGCTGCGCTACGAATAAATTCGCAAACGCCGCATCCTGCCGTCCACTGCACTCGCCTTGTTAGCCCTTCCTTTTGAGGTCCTTAGCATAAAGCTCTAAGAGTAGCCTCTTGTGCTCTTCGGCATACTTGGTGGGCGAGTCTTTTTCGGTTGAAAATTCGAGATAAGTGTAATTTGGCCAATGCCGTATCTTCGGGAGAATACCCTTCGCTTCCAGCGCCTTCTTCAGGCCCTCAATTTCCTTCTCTTCCAGCCGATATCCGACCCAGATCAGCCCGCCCCTCGCTGGCCAGATCCAAATGCGGATCCGCCCGCCAATCGTAACTGCAATATCACCTTGAACAAAGCGCAGGTTGACGTCCTCGAATAGCGTGTTAGCCAACGCCTCGTAGCCCTTCGCGAAAATCAAGGTGTCAGGGTGCTCCTTTTTCCAATAGGCTTCATCGACGGGCGGTGAGTCACCTTCTTCTGGCTCCTCATAGGAGTTGATTATCGTTGTGAAGTGGAGACCGAGCTTTCCCTCCAACTCCACTGCTGAGACTTGGATTCCGATGATTGGAACGGCTTGGCTCAGAAGCTGCACCACGTTAAAGAACCGAGTGTTTATGCCCTCGGCGACTAACACAGCAGTGTGGCTCCGCTTTGGCCACCGCCTCCTTTCTAAATCCCAATACTCAATTGTCCGAATAATGTGGGATGCATCTGTCTCACCAAGCATCACCTCGACTTCGAACATTGAGTCGTCGTCTGGGTCTTTGAGAAGCAAGTCGAGGCGACCACCGGACGACTGGACTTTCTCATTAGTAACCCTCTCGAGATCGCCGAGGCCGAGGATACTTGGATTTTCATAGATCTTATCTTGCAACCAGTATTCGTCCTTTCCGCAGTCGCCGAGCGATTTCAAAACGGTAACAGGCAGGTCGTCTTTCATAGTGTTTTATGGGCTAACAATGATTATACCGAACTCCAAGCCGCCGGTGGCTCCGGCCTGTACCAAGTGCCGCGCCTTTGGTGCTGAAGGCGTCAACGTTTTTGAAGGCGGTTACGAGGCTGGTGATTTTCTGCTTCATGTTGTTTTCTTTCCGATAATTTTGTTTTGCTTCCCCAACAACTGGAAGATTGATGGCGATTATCCGTCGGCCGGCGGTCAGCGCATTTTTTTTTGGGAGGGATTCACCGAGAAACGCAGAGGCGCAGAGGCCGCAAAGAGTCGCGGAGAAAAGTAATTCCTCTCATTTCCAAGTTAAACCAGCTCTGCGGTTCTCTGCGTTCTCCGCGCCTCTGCGTTAAGGCGGTTAAGCGTAGCGGCTTTCGGCAGAAAGCCGCACTCTTCAAATTCTCAAAGGTTTGCGGCGCTCTGCCGAGGCGCCGCTACGGCGGTTTGGCAGGTTCACGCCTTGGCGTGATGCGCTTCGGCATGGACTTTCGCCAGGGCGCTGGCCAGCGCGTCCCAGCCGGCTTCGGTCGTTTCCCAACCGCTGCTGAAACGCAGCACGCGATGTGCTTCCGCCGGCTTGAAACCCATCGCCGCCAGCACGTGCGACGGTTCTTCCTTGCCGGTGGTGCAGGCGGAGCCGGTGGAGACCGCGAACCCCGCCTTGTCGAGTCTGGTCAGCCAGCGCAGTTGCGTGCCTTCGGGCATTAACGCCGAAACGGTGTTCCACAAACGCGGTACGTTGGCGCCGACGACGACCAGGCCGGGCAGTTTGTGCAAAAGCTGCCTCTCAAAATTCTCGCGCCACATGCCGCGCAGGATGTGTTCGCTGCGGGCAATCTGTTTTTCGCGCACTTCCAGTGCGGCCAGCATGGACAAAATAATCGGGACATTTTCCGTTCCGGCCCGGCGGCCTTGTTCCTGTTTGCCGCCAAGCAGCAGGGGCGTGACGTGGCTTTTGTGCGGCACTTTCAAAAAACCAACGCCGCGCGGCCCGCCAAACTTGTGTGCCGCGCCGCTCAGATAATCGCATTCGCCCAGTCCTTTGGCCGGCATTTTGCCGAGCCATTGCACGGCGTCGGAGAAGAACGGCACTTGGTATTGACGGCAGATTGCCAGCGCCTCGCGCCCCGGCTGGATGACGCCGGTCTCGTTGTTCGCGGCCATGATGCCGACAAGCCCGGGACGCGTATCGGCGAGTTCCACCGTCAGCCAGTCCAGATCAATCACGCCATCGTGGGTGACGGGTATCAATCTGGCGCGTTTGCCGAAATAATGCTTTGCGGATTCGTGGACGCAGGGGTGTTCGATGGCGGAAATCCAGACCTCATCCTTTGCATCGAGCGTTCGCGCAAAATGATGCATGACCATGTTGTTGGCTTCGGTCGCCCCACTCGTCCAAACGATGTCCGCCGGCTGGCAACCGAGAAAATGCGCGAGCTTTTCGCGCGCTTCCCTGAGCGCGGCGTCGGCGCGCCCGCCAATTTGGTGCGGGCTGGACGCATTGCCCGGGTTGTGCTCGGTGGCCTCCAACCAGGCTTCGCGCGCCTCGCGCATCACCGGCGCGGTGGCGTTATGGTCGAAATAAATCACGCCAGACAAAATACGGTTGTCGGGCGCGCTGGCGAGTTTTTATTGCGAGTGCGATTGCAGGTGCCGGAGAATCTTTCGGTGTGCGGCGGTGAAGGCGAGGGAGTCCAGTTTTGCCGGTGGCAGCCAGACTCCGTTGTTTTCGGAGGGCGGAGTTCCACGCCGCCCCATTTTATTATAGGGTCTCGCAGAGCTCGCCCCTCCGAATGAGACGTGCCAGGCATGGAGCGTGATGCGGTAACGCGTAATGGAATGTTTCACCATGCAAAGCGGCTGAAAGACCGGCGGTTCAATGCCGAGGCTTTTTGCTGCGCGGATAATTTCCAAATCAGGCTCCTGAACCGTAGCAGCCGGCGTCAGCCGGCTCTGACTTTTCTTGCGAAAATAATGAGCGGACTTATCCCGCTTTGCGGGACTGCCACGTTGGTTTGGCGCGATTTCAAAGTTTGGAAATTCCCACAAATGCGCGTTCACGATCCCGGCGGGCCGCTGCCGGACAAGGAATTTTCCATTACGCTCGATGACGAAGGCAATGAAACGACGCGCGGTGGTGGTGGTGCGTCGGCCAAGGTTTGGCAGTTCAGCCACACGATTTTCCCGGAAAGCGACGCAAAGTTTTTTTACCGGGCAAACCGGGCATTGCGGTTGGCGCGGCGTGCAGATCAGGGCGCCGAGTTCCATCAACGATTGGTTTAAAAATGACCGGTAGGGCGCGGTGTCCCCACCGCGCCGCGGCAGGCAGGGGACTGCCCGCCCTACCAATTCCTCCGCCAGTCGCCAAAGTCGCGCGTTGGTTTTCTTTTCTCGCGGGTTTTCTCCGATGCCGAAAATTCGCGTCAACACGCGGATGACATTGCCATCGAGGATGGGCGTCGGCTGGTTGAACGCAATGCTGCAAATCGCGCCGGCGGTGTAACGGCCGATGCCGGGCAGCGCGAGCACGTCGTCAAAATTATCCGGGAATTTGCCATTGTGTTTTTCCACGATTTGCCGCGCCGCCTTTTGCAGATTCCGGACGCGGGTGTAATAGCCGAGTCCTTCCCAAAGTTTGTGGATTTTGTCCGGGCCCGCTTTGGCAACAGTCTTGATGGTCGGCAGTTCGCGCATCCAGCGTTCCCAATATGGCAGGACCGTTTTGACCTGCGTCTGCTGGAGCATGATTTCGGAGACCCAGATGGCGTAGGGATCGCGCGTGCGCCGCCACGGCAGGTCGCGGGCGTTGGCGGGAAACCAGCCGAGCAAAAGCCCGGTGAGCCGATTAAAGTTCGGAGTTCGGAGTTCGGAGTTCGGGGTTCGGCCCGCCATGCGCCGGAATTATTGCCGCAAAGAGTCGCAAAAGCCGTAAAAAAGTGGTTGTAGTGTCGAGCCTATGGCTCGATTTGTTTCGGCCACAGGCCGAACACTACATCCAAATGGGAAATCAAAAAACTTTGTGTTCTTTGTGTTCTTTGTGGTTATCCTTTTTCAGTGAAACCGCTGACTTCCTACACGGGCAAGCTCACCGACGAACAGGCGTTGGCGCTGCAAGCCGCCCTGCGCGCGCGCAACTGGAAGTTCCGCCAGGTGCCTTACGCGCGGTTCGCCGCCGAGTCGGAAAAGGTCAACGTGGTCTTTTACGAAAGCGGCAAGCTCGTCGTGCAAGGGAAGGGCACGCAGGAATTCATCGAATTTCTCCTTGAACCGGAGGTCCTGAAACAGGCCCGGCTGGGTTACGAGACGGTTTTGAATCCCGACCTGCTGCTGCCGCGCATCGGCGTGGACGAAAGCGGCAAGGGCGATTTCTTCGGGCCATTGTGCGTCGCCGGGGTTTATTTGAACGAATCGGTCGTGAAATCGTGGCAGGACAAGGGCATCCGCGATTCCAAGAACATTTCCAGCGACAAGAAAATTTCCGACCTCGCGGAGTTGATCCGCAAAACACCCGGGTGCGTGGTGAACACGGTCACGATCGGCGATGAGGCTTACAACCGGCTTTACGCCAGAATGAAAAGCGTGAATACGATCCTGGCGTGGGGCCATGCGCGCGTGATTGAAAATTTGATGGGCCAGCGGCATCAGATGAAACCACCACCGGTCAAGGCCATCAGTGACCAGTTCGCGTCGAGCAAGGAAGTCGTGGCGAAGGCGCTGATGTCGCTGGGCCGGGAGATTGAACTGGTCCAGAAGCATCGGGCGGAAGAGGACCTGGCGGTGGCGGCGGCATCCATTCTGGCGCGAGACGGATTTGTGAAAGGGCTGGCGAAGCTGGAAAAACAATTCAACGTGGAATTGCCGAAAGGCGCGTCGGCGGCTGTGGACGAGGCGGCGAAGAAATTTGTGGCAGAGCAGGGCGCGGAGAATCTGCCGAAAATCGCCAAGGTCCATTTCCGCACCGCCTTCCGGGCGCAGGGTCTACCCGAGCCGCCGAAGAAGGAATGGCGGAAGCATTGACGTACAAACGGGAAAACCAGCGTGAGAGTCCTGACTTCAGAAGAAATACGGCAAGTGGAATATTGGGCGCGGAATACGCAAATTGCCAAAATATTGTCTTTTTTTGACGAGTTTCCTCGCTTCATTCACGCCCCGCAACCATTCCTTATTGGCAGTAATAATGAGTCGGAAATCCTTATTGCAGGTGATACGACGGTAAGCCGAATAAGAGAAGCATTGCGACATTTGGACGAACCATTTAACCCGCATCTAAAAGAACAGAAATTTTTAGGAGGCATAAAACGAGAGAAGCCAGAAAAAGCATTTCCTACACTTTATCAAGAGCTTCGGAAAGGACTCACAGAGGTTTGTCTGCTTGAAGATACCGGAGAATGCGATGGAAAAATTATTCGGGCACATTCGCTTCAAAAAAGTCTCTTCAGAAGACATGCAAAGAACGGACATGTTTACCAGTTTGACCCATTTACTGGCCAACACGATGCCAATAGAAATCTTTGGCCGGATTTAATTGGTATCAACGAAGCCACAACATTTTTAGGTTTTTGTAAGCGCCACGATTCACAGGTTTTTTCGCCTATCGAAGATGTTTCTTTTCAGAATACGCCGGAACAAAAATTTCTGCATCATTACCGAGCTTTTGCGCAAATGTATTACGACAAAGCTTATAAATTTAAGATTATCAAAAACGTCTTCATTGAGTTGGCCAAAAAGTTTAGTCCGAGCGAATTGAACATACTTGCGAAAACGATTTATTTGAATCAGCACGACGTAGATGAGCTAAAAGAACAAAAATTGCGCCTTGATGTGCGGCTCCAAAAGAAGGATTGGTCAACAGTGGAAGGCTGCGCCTTTCTCGGTGACAAGATGCCAGAAATTCTAACGGCCAATTTCTTTGCACCTCGAAAGAATTTTCACGGACTGATTTTCCAAGACACGAAATCACTTTTATCTCTCAAATGGATTTCGTTCACTGTGACTGCGACAAATGATCGAGCATTGTTCTTATTATGTGGCGAAAAGGGCTGCCCTGTCCTTCATGAATTCGTGAAATCGTTTCGCGAGATGCCATTGCAGACAAATGCCATCGTCACCTATGTGTTTTGTGCCTTCGAGAATTTCATTCTCTTGCCAGAATGGTGGGAATCACTTTCAAAAGACGTCCAAAAGAAATTTGTAAATGCATATCAAGGACGTTATTACCGGCGTGAGTTGCCAAATACCGCCGATTGGAAATTGAAGGAACTTGTTCCTTAAATTGTGACTAAGCCGAATTCCATCGAACTGCCCGGTTGTGAGCCGATCCCGATTTTACACGAGGACCGGTCGGTCATCGCGATTGACAAGCCGCGCGGCTGGATGCTCGCGCCGGTGGCGTGGCAGAACACGTCGCGCAATTTGCAGGTGGCCATCGAATCCTCCATCGCGGCGCGAGATTTCTGGGCGCAGTCGCGCGGACTGAAATTTCTTCGCCATGTCCATCGCCTCGACGCGGACACGAGCGGCGTTTTGCTCCTTGCCAAAAGCCCCGGTGCGGTCAAAAGGTTTTTTGATTTGTTCGAGAGCCGCAAAATGGAGAAGACGTATCTGGCCGTGGTGGTGGGCGAGCCGAAGCAAAATGAATGGACGTGCGAACTCAAACTCGCGCCGGACAAAAAGCGATTCAGAAAAATGAAGGTGGATTCACGTCATGGCAAAGATTCCGAAACGCATTTCCGGGTTTTGGAAAAACACGGGACACTTTCACTGGTGGAAGCGCGGCCGGTCACCGGTCGCACGCATCAAATCCGCATTCACCTCGCGGAATCCGGCTGTCCGGTGGTGGGTGATGAGCTTTACGGACGCGAAGACGACAGGCTGGAATTGGGTTTGCGCGCCGTGCGGCTGGCATACACCGATCCGTTCAACCGTCGGCGGGTGGAGATTCGCGCGCCTGTGGAACCGTTCTGCCGCGAGTTTGGTTTCGACCCTCCAAAATTGTGATCATGCCGCCGGCATTGAACAGTTCAATCGTTCCGGACACGGCGCTGGTTTGTTTTCGCCCATCCGCCATTCATGGCGTCGGCGGGTATGCAAAGGCGGACATCGCCGCCGGCACACGCGTAATCGAATACGTCGGCGAAAAAATCACCAAGACTGAATCACTGCGCCGGTGCGAATCGGCCAACGAATACATTTTCTCGCTGGATGAAACCCACGATCTCGACGGCAATGTGGCGTGGAACCCGGCGCGATTCCTGAATCACAGTTGCGACCCGAACTGCGAGGCGGAACCGGACGGCGGGCGCATCTGGATTGTGGCGCGGCGCGGCATCCAGGCCGGGGAGGAAATCACGTTCAACTACGGTTACGATCTCGAGGATTACCGGGAGCATCCCTGCCGCTGCGGAGCGACAGGTTGCGCCGGCTACATCGTGGCCGAAGAATTTTTCGGGCACGTCCGGAAGCAACGCGTACTGGCGGGTGGTGAGGCTTGAATTTGGGGATGTCGCAAGGCGACATCGGAAATTAGCCAGCCACAATGTGGCTGGAGTAATGCCGTAAAAAATAATTAGTCCCGAAGGGACGATGGAAAATGTTGGACAGTTCCAACGTCCCTTCAGGACGGATTTCGTTTTGAAACAAATACCAGCCACGTTGTGGCTGGCTAATTTCCTGTGGCCTTCCAGGTCATGTTTCGTCCTTTCCACCACGCACACAACCGCGCCGGCTACTGATTGTAACGTTCCTTGTAGCTGTTCTTGAGCGCCTCGACTTCTTCGGGGCTGAGGCCCCTGAGCCAGCGGTGTTCGTCCCGGGTGAGGAGTTGCTGCACTTCGGCTTCATATTTCTTCCCCAGCTCGGGGCTTTTCTGCTTCGCGGCCTCGACGACGGCGGGCAGGAATTTCTCGTAGAAATGTTTTGAGACTTCATACATGCCGTGCCAGTGCGTGTAGTCCGGTCCCATCATGGAGGCGCCGTGGCGGGCGCGGCGGCCTTCGTGGTGCCACAGCTCCCAGAAAACCCATTGCACCTCGTGTTCGAAGGGCGCCTTGGGATTCAACACGCCGTCCGCTGTCAGCTCGTCCATCAGCTTTTGCGCCGGCCTGGCGAACTTGTCGTTGTAGAGCGCAACGAGGCTGTCGAACTGCTGGTAAAAATTGTCCATGTATTCGTTGCCGTGACAATTGAGGCACACGCCTTTCATCGCGTTGCGGCGTTCCTGCCAGGTGACGATTTTGGCGACCGTGCGTTTGACGGGTTTGCCCGCCATTTTTTCGTTTTCCACCACGTTCTCGGTGGTGGTGACCTCGGCGCCGACCTTGGGCAGCGGTTTGGTTTCCGGATAATCCTCGCGGTAACCATCGGTGTAAATGACCAGATTCAACTTCGTGCTGATGACGGGCCGCAGCGTCCAACTGATGCGTTCGCCCACGTCGTGATTGTTGGCGATGGCGACGCCGTTGGTGGTCATATAGCTGCTGATGTGGCAGCTCGCGCAGGTGGGCGCGGCGGAATAATTTTTGCCCAGCACCCAGCTCTCCTGATCCAACGCCATCTTGTCGCGGTTCGCGTAAAAGGCGATGCCGTGCTTGGATTCGTTGTAAATCTCCATTTGCGGATGGTCCGGGCCGAGGTGGCATTTGCCGCAATTTTCAGGCGAGCGGGAAAGTTTGGCTTCAAAAGAGTGGCGCGAGTGGCACGCGTGGCAACTGCCCCGGGAACCGTCGGGATTCAGCCGGCCGATGCCGCTGTTCGGCCAGGTGTCGGCGTCAATGACGGGCCGGCCTTCCGCGCCGGTGCGGACGATTTCGCCTTTGTCGTCGCGCTTGAACTTGACGATGGTGCCATGGCATTGCCAGCAGCCGTTGACGGCATCGGCCTTGTTGCCGGGCATGCCGGCGACCTTTTCGGCGAGCACATTGTCGAGGCTGGCAAGAATTTCACCTGCCTTGGCGTGGTGACTGTGCGAGAACTGCTGGACCTCCGCCTCGTGACACTGGCCGCAATCCTTGGGCGTGACGAGGGTGGTGATCCACTGGCCCTGATGTTGCCACGCGCCGATGCGGTTCGTCTCCGCAGCGTGGCAATCCAGGCAACCGACCCCGACTTCCGCGTGACGCGAACGCCGCCATTCCATGACGAGAGCAGGAGACGTCTTGGCGTGGCAATTGGCACAGGCCTGGTTTTGCGCGGCAGTGACGGGTTGTGCCGTGGTGGCGCCGGCTTCACGCGCCATGAGGAACAACAGTGCGGCGATGGCGAACGGGGCAAGGCTGGCAAAAACAGATGGTTTCAAGATCATTTTCATGGTTCCAAACCGGGTGTCGCTGATTTCATGATTGTAAACTACAACTGACGTGGCTAGGCCACGGGTCGGTGATGCCGTTATCAAAACGGCGGGTAACCGGAAACGCAACTAAGAAATAGGTAATGTCCTAATTGGGTTGTAGTGTCGGCGCTGTGCGCCGATTTGATCGAGCCACAGGCTCGACATGAAATTTGAACACGACTACGAAATGATAAACCGGATGGCGCCGATGCGATTTGACCCGGGTCAAACAAAAAGGCGCGTGGAAATCCACGCGCCAACGGAACCATTTCTAAAGAAGTTCGGGTTTGCAGGGTAGGGCGGGCAGTCCTCTGCCCGCCGTGTGTGGCCACTGTAAAGACCGGCGCGCACGGAGTGACGCGTCCTGCCAAAATTAATTCGCGTATTTGACGCTGCAACCGTAAGGCTTCGTTTCCGCCATGGGCACCGGTTTGCCGGCGAGCAGGGAGTCCACAGCTTCGCGGACATAGTTGCGCGCAGTGTGCGGGTCATGCTGTGGGTCCGGTTTGTTGTCGATCGCGCCCTGGTAAACCAGCACGCCGTTCTTATCAATTACATACATGTCCGGCGTGGTTTTCATGCCGTAGAGATGGCCAACCGCGCCGGAGCTGTCATCAATCCAGGCCGTGGCAACAATTTTCTTGTCGGCGATTTCCTGTTTGGCCTGGTCGGGCGTGCGATGGCTGGCATTGTTGGGGTTGACGGAATTGACGATGAGCCACACAACCCCCTTGCTGGCCATGTCTTTTTCCAGGTCCTGCATCGCACCGGTCTTGTATTGGTTGTTACAAAACGGGCAGTCGGAGTTGTAGGATTCGAGCACGACGATCTTGCCCTTGTAATCGCTGAGCTTGACCGTCTTGCCGTTGATGTCTGTGGCCGTAAAATCCGGGGCGGATTTTCCGATTTCCAGCGCCAGCGCGCTTGCGGCCAGGGCCATGGTAGTCATTAAAACAAATGTTTTTTTCATAATTTTAGATTTTTTAATTATCAAATTAAGAGACACCAATGTAGCCGTTCCGTTCAAAATGTCAATGCCGCGCGCAGTCTGGTGTTGTGTCAATTTGCCACTGAGGAGAGTGGCGCAGGCCTCCGGCCTGCATGATCGCTGAATTTTGCAGGCGGGACACCGGCGCTACTTTTTCAAACTGTCAACGCGCCGCGCGGTCCAGCGCGTCCAGAACGATGCCCGGGGTCAGAACTTCCGGCAGGACCATCGGTTGCGCGTCGGGGCTTTTCGGATAAACGACGACCAGCGGCACGCCGGCGCGGTTGAAACGGTTCAGTTCCTCCGAAATGTTTTCGGGGAAATGCGTGTAGTCGCCGAGCAGTGCGACGGCATTCATGGACTTGAGCTTCGCGCGCACGGACGGAATTTCGATACTGGTCTTTTTGTTGACCTGGCAGGTGAGGCACCAGTCAGCGGTGAAATCCACGATTACAGGGCGACCTTCGTTGCGCGCTTTTGCCACGGCTTCAGGACTCCAACGCTGCCAGTCAATTCCGTCCGCCGATTCTTTCAGCGAACCGGTTGCGTCCGTTTCCGTGACTGGCGCGCGCCATTGCAACTGGTTTTCCAACGCGAAGGCATAGCCGCCAACCAGCAAAATCAAAACGACAGCGAGCGCGACACCTTTGCGGGTACGTCCACGCTGGACGAACCCGCCGAAAATCCACGCCGCAAACGCGACGACCACCAGAAAAATGCCCAGCCACAGAACCGATTTGCCGTAACTGCCGGCGGCGAGGTTGAACAGCCACACGGCGGTCGCCAGCATTGGGAAGCCCATCGCGATCTTGAATTTTTCCATCCACGCGCCGGGCTTCGGCAGAAATTTCAGCCAGGCCGGATTCCAACTCAGCATGACATACGGCGCGGCCAGCCCCACGCCAACAGCGAGAAACATCAACAGAATCACCGGCGCTTTTTGCGCGAAGGCAAAGCCGAGCGCGATGCTCAAAAATGGCGCGGTGCAGGGCGTGGCCAGCACCGTGGCCAGCACTCCGTTGAAAAATGCGCCCGACGCGCCAGGTTTCGACGCCAGTCCGCCCGCCGCGTCGAGCGCGCGTCCGCCGAGCGTGACTTCAAACACGCCGAATAGATTCAGCGCCACGAGCATGACCAGCGTGGTGAGGCAAACGACAAAGACCGGACTGCCGAACTGCATGCCCCAACCGGCCCGGTGTCCGGCGGCTTTGACGCCGATGACGATGGCGGCGAGGGCGGCGAACGACACGAGCACACCGAGCGCATAAACCAAGCCGAGTTTGCGCACGTGTCGCGGGTCGCTTCTGGATTCGCCGACGAAGCCGAGAATTTTCAGCGCGATGACCGGCAACACGCATGGCATAATATTCAGAATCAACCCACCGATGAAGGCGTAGAGCAGCATTCGCCAGAGCGGTTGTGAAAGTAGGACAGGCGTCCCGCCTGTCCCAGCAGGCGAGACGCCTGCGCTACTCTCCGACAAAATTGTTTTCCCGACGGTTGGCGCTTGTTCGCTGACGGTTAATTTGACCTCAAAGCCGGTTCGTAGATTGCCGGTTTCCTCGACAATCACACCGCTGATTTCCTTGGGCCAGTCGCCGGAATATTTTTTTACGAGCTTCCGAAAACTAATTTTGTTGGGAGTGGTAACGATGTTTTCAGTCGCAGCCTGAACTTCAAAGTCATCGCTGGCGTAGGGAAAGAAATCAGTTCGATCAATCTGCAACATCACGGTGCTGTCCAGTATTCCTTTGATAATCAGCGGGCGCGTGTCACTGTTCGCGGGTTTTTCCCACCAGGCGAAGGCGTGCAGACCGGTATACTGACCGGCAAAGGTTATAGGAACCTTGTTTTGCCACAATTTAATCGTCGTGGCATCGGCGGAGGGTTTGGTTTCGGTGCCGATGTTGAGGGTGGCCTCAACGCTGCCGCTGCCGGGGATGCAGGCTTCCTTGCATTCGAGCCAGGAGACCTTGGCCTTCAAATCGAGCGGGCCGGGCTTCAAGTCGGCGGCGAGCTTGAGCGGCACAAGCAGGACTACCTCGTCGTCGTAACCGTAGGTGGTGACTTCGGCGGGTGGAAGTTTTTCCGGCAGCGGCCACTGGATTTCACCGGCGGTGACGCCGGGCGGCAATTGCCATTCGATTTTGGTGGCCAGGCCGGCGGCACCGGGATTTTTCCAGTACGTATGCCAGGCCGGTTCCATTTTCATGTCCACCCCGGCCCAGACGGTGTCGCCGGGACGCGCGGTGTCAGCGGCCAAAACCAGTCGCACCTGGGTGTGGGCGGCATTGATGGTGAAGGCCACGAGGCAAAACCAGCCTGTCAGAATGATTCCGATGCGTCGCACACGGATTAGATGCCAGATTTGATGGAACGTTTGAAGTGATTTCGGGCAGTACCACCAAACGATGGAACCCCCTCTCCATCCCGGCATTTTGATTTTGCAGGAGTCGAGGTCACGAGGCTCTGATCAGAATTCAGAAATCAGAAGTCGGAATTCAGAATCAAAATTAGAGACTCCTCACGTCGCCGCAGTCCACAGCGCCAGCGCATTGAGATTTGCGTTGATGCGGGCAAAATTATTTCTGGAAAGCGGTGGGGTTTTCCGCCAATCTGCCCCTCTGTTAATTATGGATGTTAAACTTCCTAAACTTGGAGAGGGCGCTGATTCAGGCGTCGTGGTCAATGTCTTCGTGAAGGAAGGCGACCATGTCGCCAGGGATCAGGCCATCCTCGAATTGGAAAATGAAAAGGCCGTGGCTTCCATCCCGTCCACGGCCGCCGGTGTCGTCACAAAAATTTACGTCAAAGCGGGCGACAAAATCAGCGTCGGCCAGCGCCTTATCGCATTGAGTAGTGGTGATCAGCCAGTTGCCGCCGACGTGCCCCCCGCGAAGCGGGCCGCACCGGAACTGGAACCCGAAATGCCGGTTGAAGAACCGGCAGCCGAGGCCGGGGAGGAGATTCCGAAGCCCGTGGCCGCGCCGGTCGCCTCGCCGTCGGTCCGCCGGCTCGCGCGCGAGTTGCGCATTGATTTGTCCAGGGTGCGCGGCAGCGAGGCGGGCGGACGAATCGTCACCGGCGACATCCGCGCCCACATTGCGCGTTTGCAGAAGGCGACGGACAAACCCAGGGTTGCTGCCGGCACGCCGGCCAGACCGGCGGCGGAGCAGATTGATTTTTCCAAATGGGGGCCGGTGACGAAGAAGCCGCTGACGCAACTGCGCCAGGTGATTGCGCGGCGCCTGTGGGAGAGCTGGAACGCCATTCCGCACGTCACCCAGTTTGACGATGCTGATTTCACGCGGCTGAACGAACTGCGGAAGAAATACGCGCCGGCTTACGAGAAAAAGGGTGCAAAGCTCACGCTCACGCCGCTCGTGCTCAAGTCACTGGTCGGGACGTTGAAAAAGCACCCGATTTTCAACTCCAGCCTTGATGAAGTCGCGCAGGAGATTGTGTTCAAGGATTATTTCCACATCGGCATTGCGGTGGACACCGAGCAGGGCCTGATCGTGCCGGTCATCCGTGACGCGGACAGGAAGAGCGTGCTCGACCTTGCGAAGGAACTGGAGCAGCTCGCGCAAAAGGCCCGTGACCGGAAGGTGACGGCGGAGGAATTGAAGGGCGGCACGTTCACCGTCACCAATCAGGGCGCCATCGGCGGCGCGCATTTCACGCCCATCATCAACAAACCTGAGGTGGCCATCCTCGGGCTCGGACGGGGCGCGATGAAGGCCGTGGCGCGCGACGGCAAGGTGGAGGTGCGCATGATGACGCCATTGGGATTGTCGTACGATCATCGGGTGATTGACGGCGGCGCGGCGGCGCGGTTCATGGTGGATCTCGTAAAAGCGATGGAAGACTTTGGCGAAGACGATGTGAAATTATAAAAATCGTCCTCGTCCTCGTTCTCGTCCTCGTAATCGAATGAACTCATATCAAACAGAAAACGGCACGGTGCCAAAGGCGTTGGCGGCCATGTTCGACCACGAGAAGTTGGATGCTTATCAATTGGAATTGCGTTTCATAGCGTGGGTGACACCGTTGCTGGAAGAGGCTGCGGCTTCGGCGAAAGGCAAAACCCGCGAGGTTTGTGACCAACTGGATCGGGCCAGCCTGTCAGCGTTGCTCAACACCGCGGAAGGCAACGGCAAACGTCAGCGCCCGGTGCGGGCAAAGTTCTTTGATGACGCGCGTGGTTCGGCCACGGAATGTGCGGCCTGCCTGGATGCGCTGGTTGCCAAACGGGTGGCGACTGAAGAACGAATTTTTGAGGGAAAGAAGATGCTGGTAAGAATTGTTTCGATGCTTTGTGGCCTGATTGACCGCTTTGATGTGCCGGGACAATTCAAGGACGAACCGGTTGCAGATCAATTGAATGCTCCTGTGGCGATGAAGAACGTGAGTTACGAGCTGGAAAAATCGAGGACGAGGACGAGAACGAGGACGAGGAGGAAAATTTAAGTATGGACCCAATCAAAACTAAAATCGTGGTCGTCGGCGCGGGGCCGGGCGGATACGCGGCGGCTTTTTACGCGGCCGACCTGGGCATGAAGGTCATTCTCGTCGAGCGCGAGAAGCGGCTGGGCGGCGTTTGCCTGAATTGCGGCTGCATTCCGTCGAAGGCGCTGCTCTACGCGACCCACCAGATCACCGCCGCGCACGATTCGGCGCATCGCGGCATCACGTTCACGCCGCCGACGGTGGATTTGCCGAAGCTCCGCGCGTGGAAGGAGTCCATTTTGGAAAAACTCGGCGGCGGCGTGGCCACGCTGGCCAAGATGCGCGGCGTGCAGGTCATCCAGGGACGCGGTTATTTTGAAGGTTCACAGACGTTGCGTGTTGAGACGGAGCTGGGGCAGCAGTTCATCGAGTATGACAAGGCGATACTCGCCGTCGGTTCGCTCGCGGCGATGCCCAAGGTGTTCGACCTCGGCAATCCGCGCATCATGACTTCCACCGGGGCGCTCGAAGTGGAGGACATCCCGGAAAACCTGCTGGTCGTCGGCGGCGGTTACATCGGCATGGAATTGGGCACCGTGTATGCCGCGCTCGGCAGCAAAACCGTGCTGGTGGAGGCGCTCGACAATATTTTGACCGGGGCCGACCCCGACCTTGCGCGACCGGTGGTGGCAAACGCGAAGAAGATGTTCAAGGAAATCCGGCTCAAGGCGAAGGTCACGAAAATGTCCACCGCCGGGAAGCAAATCAAAGTCGAGATGGAACACAACGGCCAGAAGGTGTCCGAACTTTACGACCGCGTGCTCGTGGCCGTGGGTCGCGTGCCGAACAGCGCCGACCTGGGTCTGGAAAACACGAAGGTCGAGCTGGATGAAAAAGGCTTCGTCAAGGTCAACCATCACCAGCAGACCGGCGACCCGGCCATTTATGCCATCGGCGACATTGCGGGCGGGATTTTGCTGGCGCACAAGGCGCACAAGGAAGCGCGCATTGCCGTCGAGAACCTCAACGGCGAGGACGTCGTGTTTGAAAACATCGTCATTCCGGCGGTCGTGTTCACCGACCCGGAACTGGCGTGGTGCGGTTTGACCGAGGCCGAGGCGAAGGCAAAAGGCGTGAAATATGAAGTGGCAAAATTCCCATGGTCGGCGTCAGGCCGCGCGCTGTCCTTCGACCGCACGGACGGGCTGACGAAGATGTTGATTGATCCGGAAAGCGACCGCGTGCTGGGCGTGGGCATCGTGGGCGCGGGCGCGGGTGAATTGATTGCCGAAGCGGTGCTGGCGCTGGAAATGGGCGCGACCGCCGAGGACATCGCGCTGACGGTGCATCCGCATCCGACGCTGTCGGAGACGCTGATGGAATGCGCCGAGGTGTTTTACGGCCACGCCACGCACACGATTTCAAAGAAAAGGGCAGGGGAGTAAAAATCGTCCTTGAAATAAAAACCAAGGACGAGTCTGCCAATTGACGAAGCCCGAGCGGTTGCCTAGTCCTCATGAACACGGCAAGGATACTTATGAATTTGCGCCTCCACCCGGCCTTCTCCCATTCGCCTTCGCTCCCGTCTTCGCTTCCGCCTACATCTGACTTCGGCGAGACAAGTCGCTACGGCGCGACAGGCGGGAGAAGGCGTAGCGGCGTCTCGGCAGAGCGCCGCCATCTGAAAATAACAGTGGAAATTTGCGGCGGTCTGCCGACGCGCCGCTACGGAGCAGGAGAATCGTTCGCCGTCCCCTGAAAATTCGCGCGTCGGAATTTGCCGGGCGGTCAGGCCGTTCGTAGTTGAACGTCCTCAATTTGGGCGTCGGCGCACTCGTCCGGCAGTTCTACTTCCTCGGCGTTGAAGGCGAGCACATTTTTGATTTCGCGCCCGCCGGCGAGTCGCAAGTCCACGCGCTGGTAGCCCATGCCGGTCTCCGGCAGTTGCAGCAACCGTTTCGTCCAACGTTTTGCGAGTTTGACTCTCATGCTCTCACTGCTGATTCGCCGCTGCGTGTTTGGCGGCGTGGTTTCGGAGATGACTGAAATTTCCTTCCTCGCAGCAGACCACGAAACCTTCCGTCACCGTTTTCAATTCCTCCCACCGCGCGCGGATTTGTTTGGATTCCGCCTGCGTTACTTGATTGTCGTCGGCGGCCTTGGCGACGACGGCGAGGAGGTCGGCGAACTCCTGGACGATCTGGTTGGTGGCCGGAATCAGAAAATGCGGATGCGGCGTGTTCTTGGGGTTGAGGATGAAAAAGCCGCCGGCGCGCTGGCAAATCCATTGGACGAGCCGGTGGTCGCCGGTGCTGGTCAGCAGCGCCTCAATGCGGTCGAGCGGGTTGCCGGTGCCGCTGCCCGCAGCATGGTCCGGCGGTTCGGCCCATTTATAGACCATGGAGAGCGACAGGCCGAGGTCGGCGGCGACCTGTTTGGGGGCTTTTTTGTCAAAAACCTCGCGCAACAATTCGTAGGAATGCATGGCGAGACGATGGAAAAGCGGGGCGGGATTGGCAAGCGTGAAGCGATGCGATAAAAGAAGCCATTCAATAATGACCGTAGCCGCGGATGTTAATCCGCGCCAATTAGAAAGAAGTTTGCGCCGACTGACGTCGGCGGCTGCTTCGCTTTGGCTTACAAACTTGCCGGCAAATTATAGATGCAGCGCGGGTCAGGGTGGTGTTTGATTAGCGCGGCGTATGAAACACAACGGCGAAATCCAGCATGCCTTTCGGACTTGCTTTGGCGGCGGGTTGGGTTTCTACTCGCGCCCACAACAACTTGGCGAGGGATTATGATGATCTACGCAATCTGCTTGGTGGTGGGTTTAACGTTCACTATTATCAGTGTGCTGGCCGGGCACTTTTTCGGCGGGCATGACGCCCATGTGGCGGGCAGCGGCGGTCACGCGGAGGCGGGCGCCGACACCAGTGACATGCCGGGCATCTCCATTTTCAGCCCCACGGTCATGGCTTCCTTCGTGACGGCCTTTGGCGGGTTCGGCCTCATTTTCACGCAGTTTCCCAAAACGAGCAGCGCGGTGGTCAGTGCGCCGCTCTCCGTCCTCGGCGGTCTGGTGGTGGCGGGGGTATTGCTCGTTTTTTTGCGCGCGGTGTTTAGCCATACCCAAAGTTCCAGCGAATCAAAAGTGGCCGCTCTGATCGGTTCGGAGGCCAATGTCATAACGCCCATCCCGGAAAATGGCGTGGGCGAAATTGCCTACGTCGTGGGCGGCACGCGTTATTCGGCGCCAGCCCGCGCGGAAAACAATGTGGCGGTGGCCAATGGCAAAACCGTCAAGATCACCCGCATCGTGGGAACCCAGTTTTACGTCACGTCGGTTTAAATCAAAGAACCCATCAACATTGAATCATTATGCATCTGAACCTTGCTCCCATGCTCGCCGAACTGAACTTTGCCCAGGGCGGCATCGTCATCATTGCCACGATTGTCATTGTTTTCGTGGTGTTCCTGCTCCTCTACATGGTGTTCAGCCGTTACACCAAGGTCGGACCGAACCAGGTGCTGGTGGTGTCCGGCGTCAAGCACCGTGAACAGGATGGCACGAGGGTCGGCTTCCGCATCGTCAAGGGCGGCGGCACGTTCGTTTTGCCGATTTTCGAGAAGGTGGACGTCCTGTCGCTGGAACTGCTGACCATTGATGTGCAGACGCCGGAGGTCTATACCAGCAAAGGCGTGCCGGTGAAGGTGGATGGCGTCGCGCAAACCAAAGTCAAAGGCGACGATGTTTCCATCCGCACGGCGGCGGAGCAATTTCTGGGGAAAAGCACCGATGAAATCCGCAACATCGCCACGCAAACGCTCGAAGGCCATTTGCGCGCCATCCTCGGCACGATGACCGTCGAGGAGATTTATCAGAACCGCGACGCCTTCGCCCAGAAAGTCCAGGAAGTGGCCGCCGGCGACATGGCGAACATGGGCCT